>LNFM01000500.1_pt1 | contig 118416 bp, 120 predicted proteins | sample 596031 | NCBI WGS metagenome assembly LNFM01 (sample SAMN04254537, study PRJNA301005) | activated carbon metagenome | isolation source: dual media filters at the Ann Arbor, Michigan drinking water treatment plant | place: USA: Ann Arbor | reverse complement strand
CGACCCTCTCCCCGCGGGCGGGGAGAGGGAGGAAGACGCTACAAGCGACTGCTCTGCCGACTCTGTTAGCCGCCCATCGCCTTGGTGTAGCGCTTCTGCATCTCCTGCGGCGAGACGTCCTCGATGCGGGTCTGCAGGTACCAGCTGTGGCCGAACGGGTCCGACACCATCGCCGTGCGATCGCCGTAGAACTGATCGGCCGGCTGGCGCAGCACCGTGGCCCCGGCGTCGACCGCGCGCTTCACAGAGGCGTCGCAGTCCGGCACGTAGAGCATCATCTTGATCGGCGACCCGCCGAGCGCCGCCGGGCTGAGCGCGCCGAAATCGGGATACTCGTCGGAGATCATGATCGGCGAATCGCCGATCTTGAACTCGGCGTGGCCGATGCGACCGCCCGGTTCGGTGAGGCGGAACATCTCCACGGCGCCGAACGCCTTCTTGTAGAATTCCAGCGCCGCAGCGGCGTCGCGCACGGTCATGTATGGCGTGGCGCTGTGATAGCCCTCGGGCACGGACTTGACGGCGGCCATGGCATGATCTCCTATGCGGGTTGATTAATTACGTTACGTTGCGTAACATATATCATGCCCAACACCCCTCCTGTCAAGCCCGTACCCGGTGGAGAAACGCGCCCGCGCGGCCGACCGCGCGACGAGGGCGCGCGCCTGGCGATCCTGCGCGCGGCGCGCGAGATGCTGGAGCGCGGCGGCGTCGCGGCGGTGACCATGGAGGGCGTGGCGCAACGCGCCGGCGTCGGCAAACCCACCATCTACCGGTACTGGCCCAACGCGCACGCCGTCGCCATGGCGGCGCTGCTCGAGGATGCGCCGGCGGAACCGGAAACGCGCGCCGCGCGCGGCGCGCTGCCTGCGTTACGCCGCCAGTTGCGCCAGATCGCAACCTTGTTCGCCACGCCGATGGGCCGCAGCGTCACCATGATGCTGGCATCGGCCGACCAGGACACCGAGCTCAGCAAGGCGTTCCGCAACCACTTCATCATGGCGCGGCGCACCGACGGCAAGGCGCTGCTGGCGGCGGCGATCACCGAGGGCGCGTTGCGGCCCGACTTCGACGTCGAGGTGGCGCTCGACTTGATCTACGGCCCGCTGTTCTACCGCCTGCTGGCAGGGCACGCGCGGCTCGACGCCACCTTCACCGACGCGCTGCTCGACCACGTGCTGGCCGGGTTGGCGGCACGGCGGCAGAGAGTCACGAAATCGTAACAGTGTCGCGACGGGGGGCTGGCTCGACTTCGACCGGCCAGCGTGACAAGTTCGCGCGTCATCCACCCTCACCGGGTTCGCTCGAACATCGCGCCCATGCCCAAGGACGCCCAGGGACTCGACGTCGCCAACGCCGACGATGCCGCGATCCGCGCGATCGACCACGCGTTGCAGCAGTGGCTGGGATACGGCGACGAGCTTGGCCGCTATGTTACTGTCGCGCTCCAGGCGCGCGATGTGCCGCTGGTGCAGCTGCAAACCGCGGTGCTGAACCTGTCGCTTGAGGCGCCGGAAGGCTTCGCTGGCGCGCGACCCTTCATCGATGCGGCGCGGGCGCGCGAGCGCGACATGGGCGAGCGCGAGAAACTGTGGCTGCGGGCGGTCTCCGCCTGGGCCGACGGCGCACAGGATCAGGCCAGCGACGCTTTCGCGACGATCGTTCACCGCTGGCCGCGCGACCTCTTCGCCGGCAAGACGGCGCAACTGCTGTATCTCGCGCGTGGCGATTTCGAGAGCATGTTGCGGATCGCCGAGGACTTCGTGCCGGCCAACAAGGAGATCGGCTACGTCCACGGCATGCGCGCCTTCGCGCTGGAGCAGCTCAACCGGCTCGACGAGGCCGAAGCCGATGCGCGCCGCGGCGTCGAGATGCGGCGCAACGATCCCTGGGCGCACCACGCAGTGGCACACGTGATGGAGACGCGCGGCAGGCTGGAAGAGGGCATCGCCTGGATGGAAGGTCTCGCCGACACCTGGGAGACCTGCAACGCCTTCATCTACGGCCACAACTGGTGGCACACCGCGCTGTTCTACATCGACAGCGAACGGCCGGGCCATGCGCTGAAGCTCTACGACCGCCGCATCTGGGATCGCTGGAAGGAGTTCGGCCACGACCAGGCCAATGCGATCTCGCTGCTGGCGCGGCTCGAGCTGCGCGGACTCGATGTCGGCGATCGCTGGGAGGCCATCGCGCCCTATCTAGTGCCGCGTATCCGCGAGCATTGCTCGCCGTTCCTCGACCTGCACTATGTCCACGGCCTGGCGCGCGCGGGTGAGCGCGAGGCTGTCACGGAGATGCTGGCCAGCCTGGAGGAACGCGCCGAAAGCGCGAAGCCCTTCGAGCGCAAGGCGTGGCGCGATGCGGCGGTGCCGGCGGCGCATGGGCTGGCGGCCTATGCCGATGGGCATCACGCCGAAGCGGCGCACCGCCTGGGCGAGGCGCTGCCGCACCTGCAATCGGTCGGCGGCAGTCACGCGCAGCGCGCGCTGTTCGAGGCGATCCATGTCGATGCGCTGATCCGCGCCGGCTGGAATGACCGGGCGCTGTCGCATCTCCAGGCGGCCGACCGCGCGCGCGGCGGTATCGCCCATCTCAAGCGCGATCTGGCGGCGATCTACGACCGCCTTGGAAGAGCCGAAGATGCCGAGGGCGCGCGGCTGCAGGCCGAACGGCTGACGCGGCGGTACCAGACGCTCTGACCGGCCCAGTGCCGCGACCGGGGGACAAGCATGAAGACCGATCTCACGCAGGCCACCGCGACCGAGCTCCTGGCGCTCTATCGCAAGGACAAGGCCTCGCCCGTCGACGTCGTGAAGGCGATCCTGGCGCGCGCGCAGGACGTCAACCCCGGGATCAACGCGCTTTGCCGGGTCGACGCCGACAACGCCTTGAAGCAGGCGCGCGCATCGGAGAAACGCTGGCGTAAGGACGAGCCGCTGGGCCCGCTCGACGGCGTGCCGGTCACCGTGAAAGAGCTGATCCGCGTCGCCGGCTGGCCCACCCTGATGGGCTCGAAGCTGGTCGATCCCGATCAGCGCTGGGACGAGGATGCGCCGTCAGTGGCGCGGTTGAGAGAGTCCGGCGCGATCCTGCTGGGCCAGACGACGTCGTCGGAGTATGGCCACAAGGGCGTCACCGACAGCCCGCTGCACGGCGTGACGCGCAATCCCTGGAACACGGCGATGACGCCGGGCGGCTCGTCGGGCGGTGCGGCGGCGGCGGTGGCGGCCGGCCTGGGACCGCTGGCGCTCGGCACCGATGGCGGCGGCTCGGTCCGCTTGCCGGCCTCGTTCTGCGGCATCTTCGGCTTGAAGGCGACCTATGGCCGTGTCGCCGCCTGGCCGCCCAGCCTCAATGGCGATCTCGCCAATACCGGGCCAATGGCGCGCACCGCCGAGGATGCGGCCCTGATGATGAACGTCATCGCCCGGCCCGATCCGCGCGATCCCTGGTCGCTGCCCGAGCACGACATCGACTACTCGAAGAAGCTGAAGGGCCGGCTGCGCAAGCTGCGCGTTGGCCTGATGCTCAAGTTCGGTGACCACCCGCTCGATCCGGAGGTCGCCGACATCGTGCCGGCGGCGGCGCGGCATTTCGAGGAGCTCGGCTGCCACGTCGAGGAGGCGGCGCCCGATCTCGGCGGCGTCGACGGCCGCCGGACCTTCGGCGTCCACTGGCTGAGCTTCGCGCAGCACCTGCTGAAGATGTACCCCGCCGACCGCCACAACGATTTCGACCCCAGCCTGCTGGTGATGGCGCGCGAGGGCCAGAAGTACAGCTCGGCCGATCTCGTCCAGGCGATGGCCGACCGGCGTACTTTGTCGATCGGCTGGACCAGGTTCTTCGACAAGTACGATCTGCTGCTCTGCCCGACCTTGGCGGTCCCGGCCTTCGAGACCGGCCGCGGCGCGCCGATGGACGCCGACGGCAAGCCCAACATGCAATGGTCGCCCTACACCGCGCATTTCAACCTGTCGCGCCATCCCGCGGCGTCGGTGCCCTGCGGCCTGACGCGTGCCGGATTACCGGTAGGCTTGATGATCGTGTCCGGCCACTACCGCGACGCGCTGGTGCTGCGCGCCGCGCATCACTTCCAGACGGCGTTCCCGCTGAAGCTGCCGGTGCTGCCGAACTAGGCCGCGTCCTTCCAGTTCGCACCCACGACGGCGACGATGTCGCGCATGATGGCGGTGATGTCGAAGTCCTTGGGCGTGTAGACGCGCGCGACACCGGCCTTGGTCAGGGCCTCGGCGTCCTCCTGCGGGATGATGCCACCGACCACGACGGGCACATCGCCGATGCCCGCGGCGCGCAGGCCTTCCATCACCTCGGCGACCAAGGTGACGTGGCTGCCGGAGAGGATCGACAGGCCGACGATGTGAACGCCTTCCTCGAGCGCGGCGTTGACGATCTGCGCCGGGGTCAGCCGGATGCCCTCGTAGACGACCTCCATGCCGCAGTCGCGGGCGCGCACGGCGATTTGCTCGGCGCCGTTGCTGTGGCCGTCGAGGCCGGGCTTGCCGACCAGGATCTTCAGGCGACGGCCGAGACGGCGAGACACCGCCTCGACCTCGCGGCGCACGCCGTCGAGGCGTTCGGCCGAGATGCCGGCGGCGCGCGCCACGCCGGTGGGCGCGCGATACTCGCCGTAGATCTCGCGCAGCGCGGTGCCCCATTCGCCCGTGGTCACGCCGGCATGGGCGCAGGCGATCGACGGCTCCATGATGTTGCGGCCTTCCTTGGCGGCGCTCTTCAGGCCGTCGAGTGCGGCAGTGGCGGCCGCGTTGTCACGGCTCGTGCGCCAGGCGCGCAGCGCCTCGATCTGCTCACGCTCGACCGCGGCGTCGACGGTCAGGATCGCACCGGCGCCGGTGGAGAGCGGCGAGGGTTCGGCATCGGTGAAGGCGTTGACGCCGATCACCATCTGCTCGCCGGCCTCGATGGCGGCGATGCGGCGCAGGTTGGATTCGACCAGGCGCTGCTTCATGTAGCTCGCCTCGACGGCGGCCACGGCGCCGCCCATGGCCTCGATCTTGGCCAGCTCGGCGCGCGCCTCTTCCTTGAGCTCGGCGACCTTGCGCGCCACCTCGGTGCTGCCGTCGAACAGATCGCCGAATTCCAAGAGGTCGGTCTCGTGCGCCACGATCTGCTGCAGGCGCAGCGACCATTGCTGGTCCCACGGGCGCGGCAGGCCCAGCGCCTCGTTCCACGCCGGCAGCTGCACCGAGCGCGCGCGGGCGTTCTTCGACAGCACGACGGCGAGCATCTCCAGGAGGATGCGGTAGACGTTGTTCTCGGGCTGCTGTTCGGTGAGACCGAGTGAATTCACCTGCACGCCGTAGCGGAACAGGCGCTGCTTGGGGTCGGTGACGCCGTAGCGGTCGGCCAGCTCGTCCCACAACTCGACGAACGCCCGCATCTTGCACATCTCGGTGACGAAGCGGACGCCGGCGTTGACGAAGAAGCTGATGCGGCCGAAGACCTGCGCGAAGTCGGCCTCGGGCACCTGGCCCTGCGCCTTTACCGTGTCGAGGATGGCGACGGCGTTGGCGAGCGAGAAGGCGAGCTCCTGCACCGGCGTGGCGCCGGCCTCCTGCAGGTGGTAGCTGCAGACATTCACCGGGTTCCACTTCGGCACCTCGCGATAGGTGAAGGCGATGGTGTCGGCGGTGAGCTTCAGCGAGGGCTGCGGCGGGAAAATGTAGGTGCCGCGGGACAGGTATTCTTTGACGATGTCGTTCTGCGTCGTGCCCTGCAGCTTGGCGCGCGCCACGCCCTGCTTCTCGGCCGCCGCGATGTACAGCGACAGCAGCCAGGCCGCCGGCGCGTTGATCGTCATCGAGGTGTTCATGCGATCGAGCGGGATGCCGTCGAGCAGGGTCAGCATGTCGCCGAGGTGCGACACCGGGACGCCGACCTTGCCGACCTCGCCCTTGGCGAGCACGTGGTCGCTGTCGTAGCCGGTCTGGGTTGGCAGGTCGAAGGCGATGCTGAGCCCGGTCTGCCCGCGTGCGAGGTTGGTGCGGTAGAGTTCGTTGGACTTCTTCGCCGTCGAATGGCCAGAGTAGGTCCGGATCAGCCAAGGCCGTTCCTTCGCAGGTGCGGCAGGGCGCGACGGTGTCGGGTCGGCGTTGCTCATGCCGTCGATCTAGGGGATTTCATGCTGCATCGCAACATGAATGTTCTTTTGTTATCCATCGGATGCCCCCTTCGCAATATAGCGACCGGCTTGGCCATGCTGCTGGTCGCCGCGACGACGGCCTGGGCGCAGGCCGACGCGCCGGCGGTCAAGCGCATGGACGGCATCTGGGGTCTGCCACCGAACTGTGGCGGGGCGGCGCCGATCAACGTCTTGGGCGACAAGGTGCAGTTCCAGTGGCCGGGACGCGAGCGCGTGCTGGAGCAGGTGACGTCGGTCGTTGGCGATCGCGTGGCCACGGTCGTCATCGCCCCGCCGCATCGCGCCGGCGAGCGTTACGAGTACGAGGTCGAGGCCGAACGCATGGTGATCCGGGTAGTGAAAGACGGGCGCGAACAGATCGTCGTGCGCTGCGGCGGTTCCTTCCCGACGAGTTGACCTCCGTAGGTCACGCGCGACCTTCAGGCTAGTGGCCGTCGTCGTGCGGTGTGCCTATGATCCGCCATCACGCGTAGGCGAGTACAGCGACTTCTTTCATGACCGATCAATCCATCGCATCCGCCGCTTTGCCACCGGCATGGTCGGGCACGCCCGCGCCGCCGGCCGTCCCGGCGGTGATGCCGCCGCCCAAGCCGCCGGTACAGCTGCTCTATGACGGCAAGCTGGGCGAGCTCTATGTCATCTATCTGCGCTCGCTGCTGCTGACCCTGCTGACCCTCGGCTGGTATCGGTTCTGGGGTCGCACCAGCGTGCGGCGCTATCTGTGGTCGCATTTTTCCGCCTTCGGCGACCGCTTCGAGTATCGCGGGCTAGGCCTCGAGCTGTTCCTCGGTTTCCTGCTCGCCGTCGGCGCGCTGCTGGTCTTCGAGGGGATTGTGCTCGGTGTGGTGTGGTTGGCGTGGGGCGACGACCTGCCGGCCGAGATCGGCATGACCGATATCATGACCTGGGCGCTGCTCATCGTCGCCCTGCCGCTGCTGCCGGTGGCGCAGTACGCGGGCTGGCGCTATCGCTTCACGCGGACCGCCTGGCGCGGCATCCGTACCGGCCTGAAAGGCTCGTCCTGGGGCTACGGCGGCAGGGCCATCGGCTGGGGCATGCTGAACGCGATGTGCATGAACCTGCTCACGCCGATGCGCGATGTGTCGCTGAACGGCTATCGCACGCGCCACACGACCTTCGGCAACCTCAATTTCGGCTTTGCCGGCCGCGCCGCCGATATCTACGGACGCTTCATCGGCTTCTATTTCCTCAACATCGCGGCCTGGGTTGTCCTGTTCATCGTCGTCGGCATCATCATCGGCGGCGTATCGTCGTCCGTCGGCTCGCTGTCGTTCGAGCAGATGATGGAAAGGCTGGCGAATCCGACGCCGATGGTCCTGCTCATCTTCTTCCTCGTCCTGTTCGGCTTCTACACGCTGGTCGGCATTATGATCCTGCCGGTGCGCTGTTGGTGGATGGCCTACTCGATCCGCTACATGGTCTCGCGCGCCTGGTTCGACCGCCTGCAGTTCGTAACCGGCGTCACCACGCGGCAGATCTGGGGCTTCCTGGTGCTGAACTACGTGATCCTGCTGTTCACGCTGGGATTGGGCGGGCCGTGGGTGATGCACCGCACGGCGCGGCTGATCTCGCAACAGCTCTGGATTTACGGCGAGATCGATCCGGCGGCGGTGGCCCAGGCGCTGGGCGGCGACACCGGGGTCGGCGAGGGCCTTCTCGACGTGTTCGACGTCGGCAGCGTGTGAGGCGACGATGGCGGGGGCACGCTTCTACGACGGGTTGCATCCGACCGCGCACGAGGTGGCGCTACGCGCCTCGAGCACCGAGGTGGTGGCGATGCTGGCCGACGGCCGCATCGTGGCGCGCTGGCCCGTGCCGGAGATCGAGGTCGTGTCCGATCCCTGGCACGAGCCACATGCGCTGATGGTCTGTTCGCGCCAGCCTGGCGCGCGGCTGGCGGTCGAGGATCTCGCCTATCGCGAGGCGCTGGCGGTGCTGGGCGCCAATATGAGCCGCGCCGCACCGCGCCGCGCGCGCGTCAGCCCGGTGCTGGGCGCGCTGGTGGCGGCGCTGGTCGTGACCATCGGCATCATGGCGCTACTGGTCGAGAAGGCCCCGGACGCGGTGGCGCCCTTCGTGCCGCACGCCATGGAGCGCCGCATTGGCGCCGCGGTCGTCACGACCATGCAGGGCGATTCACAGACCTGCGACAAGGCCGACGGCGTCGCAGCGCTGCAGCGCCTGGTGGACCGCTTCCAGGTGGCGTCGGGCTACGAGCACAAGGTCTCGGTGCGCATCATCGACATGTACGACACGACGATGGTGGGCGGCCGCGAGCGCAAGCGCCGCGTCGTCAACGCCTTCGCGGCACCCGGCGGACACATGGTGGTGATGTCCGGGCTGATCGAACGCGCCGACGGGCCGGAGGAACTCGCCGGCGTCATGGCGCACGAGATGGGCCACATCGTGCACCGCCACTCGGTCAAGGCGCTGCTGCGCGCCTATGGCTTCGGCCTGATCACCAAGCTGGTGGTCGGCGGCTTCTCCTCCGATGTCGGCACGGTCGCCGATGCCGGCGGCCTGCTGCTGGCTTTGCGCCATAGCCGCGAGGCGGAGCGCGAAGCCGACCGCACGGCACTGGAACTGCTCGACGCCACCGGCATGCGCGCCGACGGCCTAGCGCGCTTCTTCGGCAAGATCCTTGAAGAACAGGGGGGCAAGGATGGCGCCCAGCAGATGGGCGTGTTCTCCACCCACCCGCCGACAAAAGAGCGTATCGAGATGACGACCCGGCCGCCGACCGGCGAGCCGGCGATGACGGCGCGCGAGTGGCAGGCGCTGCGCGCGGTCTGCGACTGAATCATTGTCGGTGGAGTGCCAGCTTCATCCTCCTGCTGAACTTGCGCCGGCGTGGCGAACGCGCGGATCGAGGCGCCCGCACACGGCGTTGACGGCTAACGGGTCAAGTTCCTCATCCCCTAGGCAGTGGCCACCGGCCGCCACCAGCAAGAAGCCGCGAACCGACGCTGACACGACTTGAATGCTCGCTATTCAACCGGGCTAAATTTTTTAGCAGAGTCGGTGAATTTCACTGTGGATAGAACGAATTACCGAGCAGTCTTGATCATATCGTTAAAATATCGTCTATGTCGCCTGCCGTCTTTCCTTCCCATATTTCAGGGTGTTATCGGGGTTGATCACGGCGTTGAGAGAATTTTGACGTTGATTTAACGTTTTGGATGAGCTAGTTTACAGCTGTGTGAGGGATGAACAGGTGGGTCGTGACCTGTGTGAAACGGCCAACTCGTTGCAGACCAAGGCATTTGTGAAATTTCTTTGACGTAAACGGATATTCTTCCTGGTCGGACAAAATTAGTGTCCGGCGATCGTTGAAGACGAAGCGGTTTCAGCGCGGCGGCAAAACGCCGATTGGGACGCCTTGTCTTCTCGGTACGGCCCTCCTCGGGTCCAGGTGCAAACCATAGCCTGGGGGATAATGATGAACGTAACCCGTTTGATGAAAGTGGTGGCAGCGCGCCTGCCCGGTCGCGGCTGGTCGGATGCCGTCACCACGCTGTGGCGTAACCAGTCCGGCGGCACGACTGTTCTGATGGCCGCCGCGGTTCCGGTGGTCGTTGGCGGACTGGGCATCGGTGTCGACACCAGCGTCTGGTACATGGAGAAGCGCCGGGTTCAGCAGCAGGCCGACGCGGCCGCGCTGGGCGCCGCCCGCCTGCTGGCCTCCGGCCAGGTCGCCGCCGATGCGCGGGCCGCCGGCATCCGTGACGCGCAGCGCAACGGCTACACCGCGGTGACCGGCGCGAGCATCACCATCAACACACCGCCGACCTCCGGCGCCTATGCTGGCAAGACCGGCGCGGCCGAAGCCGTCGTCGTCAGGCAGTTGCCGTCGATGTTCAGCAGCTATCTGCTCGGCAGCGCGGCGCGGACGGTCAGGGCCCGTTCGGTGGGCTACACCCCGCCGGTCCAGAAGAAGAACCTCGAGGTCGGTCTGGTGCTCGACGTGTCGTCGTCGATGGCCGGCTCCACCGAGACCGCCGGCGTGACCAAGATGGAGGCGCAGCAGGACGCCGCCAAGCAGCTGATCAACATCGCCGTCCAGGCGAACCAGTCTGTCTTCACCTCGCGTGTGGCGCTGGCGCCGTTCTCCTCCTCGGTGAACGTGGGCAGCGCCTACTTCAACACCGTCACCAACAAGAACCTGTCGGGCAGCTGGAGCGGTGTCGTCGAGCGGACGGGCTCGCACAAGTTTACGGATGAGCCGCCGAACGCGACCAACAGGTACTTCGGCGATTTCCGGGGCAAGCGGTCCGGCGCCATGGGCGACTACGCGTCCTATGTCCAGGGCCTGAATAGCCAGACTCCCGGCGCGGCCAACGTCATTCGGCCGCTGTCGAGCAGCAAGGCCAGCCTGGAGACGGCAGTCGACTCACTCACTCCGGCCGGCACGACCGCCGCGCATCTCGGCCTGGCATGGGCGTGGTACATGATGTCGCCGAAGTGGAACACCATCTTCACCGGCGCGAACCTTCCGAACGCCTACAACACGACGAACACCTACAAGGCGATCGTTGTCCTGTCGGATTTCGACTTCAATAGCTACTACGAGTCGGGCAACGGCACGGCCAACTACCAGTTCGAGCAGCTGTGCACGCAGATCAAGGCCGCCGGCGTGAAGATCTTCACCATCGGCTACAATGTGGCGAGCACATCCGACAACAACCGCCGCATCAACTGCGCCAGCCCGACCGAGGACGGCCAGAGCTACACTTTCACGACCACCACCGTCGATGGGCTCATCGCGGCCTTCCAGGCGGTCGCTGCGGCAACCGTGGGCGGTGCCAGCGAGGCGACCCTGCGGATCGTGGAGTAAGCGAGACGAGAGGCTGCCCTACGGCAGCCTCCCGACTTGCATTCGAATGTTGCACCAGCCTGGCCGAGGACGGCCAGAGTTCCGCCTTCAGGAACCAGCACAGTCGACCGGCTCCCCGAGGCCTGCCAGGCGGTAACGGCGTAGAGCTTGGTCGGCACTAGCGAGCCAACCCTGCGGGTCGTGAAGTGAGCGAAACGGGAGGCTGCCTTACGGCAGCCTCCCGACTTGCGTTCGAATACTGCACCAGCCCGGCCATAAACAGCCTGAACTGCGCTGTCACGGCCAACAGGGTCGACGGGCTTATCGAGGCTGTTCGGCCGGCGGCGACGCAAACCGTAAGCGGCGTCGGCAAGGCGACCCTGCGGATCGTGAAACGAAAGACGCTGGAGGCTGCCCTACAGCAGCTTCCTGACTTCGATTCGAATATCAAGACTGGGAAAATAACGCCTAAAAAACGAATAGTTAACGCACATACTTGAATTTCTGCCTCCGATCGTATAAGGTGATCACTCATTAGGCGTTAGTTTTTTGCTTCAAGTGATTGTCTTCTAACAAATTTATTATCTCTGGGGTGGCATTCGCCACTCACGTCAACGACCGCAGAGACGCTTGGGGGGTGCCACTGGCACCGGAGCCGTTTTGACGAGGTCGCTGCCACGATCCGGGGTTGTCCCGGCGGAGACACGCTATTCGGGGGCGATATGCAAAAACTCTCTGGTTTCTTGATGGCCGCGAAATCCGTGCGGCCCTTTCGGCTGACCGCTTTCGTGCGTCGCATGCTGCGCGACACGACGGCGGGCACGACGACCTTCGTGGCCTTCGCCGCTCCGGTCCTCGTCGGCGCGCTGGGCGTCGGCGTCGACACCAGCGCCTGGTACATCGAGAAGCGCAAGATCCAGCAGCAGGCCGACGCGGCCGCGCTGGGCGGCGCGCGCGTCAAGGGCCTCGGGCAGAACAACGCGACCGCTCAGGCCGTCGCGACCCGCGACGCCGAGCGCAACGGCTTCGTCGCCGGCGGCGGCGCGACAATGACCTTCAACTCGCCGCCAACCTCAGGTGGCTACACCAGCAAGTCGACCGCCGTCGAGGTGAAGATCACCAAGCAGCTGCCCTCGTTGTTCAGCTCCTACCTGCTGGGCTCCTCGGCGCGCACCATCACCGGCCGCGCGGTCGGCTATACGCCGTACGTGCAGACGCGCAACCTCGAAGTCAGCATGGTGCTCGACCTGTCGGGCTCGATGAATGGCAGCACGGAGGTCAGCGGCCTGACGAAGCTGCAGGCGCAGAAGAATGCCGCCAAGGCGCTGCTCGACATCGTGATCCAAGCCAACCAGGCCCCCTACACGTCGCGCGCGGGGATCGTGCCGTTCTCCGACTCGGTGAACGTCGGTAGCGCCTATTTCACCACGGTGACCAACAAGCCCCTGCAGAGCGCCGCCAGCTGGAATCCCTGGAGCGGCGTGGTCGAGCGGCCCGGGAGCTACAAGTTCAAGGACGATCCGCCGAGCGCGACCTATGGCTGGTTCGGCGAGTTCAAGAGCAAGAAGGAAGCGGCCTACGGCCCGTATCCTGACTACCTCGACGACTTGTCGTCGCAGACGCCCAATTCGAACAACATCATGAGGCCGCTGTCGTCGGACAAGGTGTCGCTGAAATCGATGGTCGACAGCATGACGGCGACCGGCAGCACCGCCGGCCACATCGGCATCGCCTGGGCGTGGTATATGCTGTCGCCCAAGTGGAACTCGATCTTCACGGGCTCGGCGCTGGCCAACGCCCACAATACGGCGGACACCTACAAGGCGATCATCATCATGTCGGACTTCGACATGAACTCGTACTATGAGTCCAACAACGGCACCTCGAACTACCAGTTCGAGCAGCTCTGCACGCAGATCAAGAACTCTGGCGTGAAGATCTACACCATCGGCTACGGTGTCTCTGGCACGTCGAACAACACCAGGCGCATCAACTGCGCGAGCAACGACGCCTCGGCGACCTATACCTACACCACGACGACGGTCGCGGGCATGCTCGATGCCTTCGAAGCGATCGCCAACTCGGCGCTGATCGGCTCCAGCGATCCCAAGCTGCGCATCGTCGAGTAGCGCGTAGCCTCAGTATCGAACCGTCGAGCGCAGACCGACGGCAACCGCATTCCGAACCGCGCGGCCCGCAGGGCCGCGCGGTTCTGCGATTCGACCACCCGGGCGGATCACGTACTGAAGGTCCGGCTGCATCGTCCACCCCGGCACGATCCGCGCCAGATAGGTGAGCTCGATCAGCGCCTCGCTGGAACGGATCGGCCCGGAGCCGCCGAACGATCGCGCGTCGCGATCAAAGTCGCGGGCTTGCGCGGAAATCCTGGCATAACCGAATGAGATCCCGGCGATATCGTCGGGCCGACCCGTGATCGGTCCCTTCAGCGTCAGGCCGCCATCGACGTAAAAGCCGATCTGGTTGCGGTCGGATGGATTGATCGCGAGACGGCTGAAGGCTGTCAGCTCGAGCCCGCCGCTTTCACGGTGAAGCATCTGGTCGACAACCGCATAGATGCCGCCGTTACCCCTGTGGCGTCGAGCCTCACCATTGCTTGCGGGGTCGGCCAAAGACAGACCATCGGTACCGATACGCTGATCGGCGAAGGTCCCGAAGTGATACCAGCCGCCGAGCTTGACCGTGCCGGGAAGGCCGGTCGCGTCCTTGTCCTGGTTATAGGCCCAGGCGATCTCGCCCATCAGCATCGGCGCGTTGCGCAGCGGGAACCGCAGGCTATGCTCGTTGGTGTATTGCGGCTCGCCGCCGCCGCCCCCCGACGGGTCACCGTTGAAGATCGCCGCCAGCAATGACAGCCCCTGCTGAGGCTCCACCCGAAAACGCGCACCGGGTGTCGCGAAGGGATAGGCCGCCCCGCCGCCGGGAAGGTTGGTGCCGGTGACGGCGGGCCAGCCGAACGTGCCGTTGACGAACAGGGCTGCCGTCGGACTGACCAGGAACTCCGAGCCGGCGGCAAGCTGGCCGACGCGGACCGCCATCTTGCCGTCGAGTAGCGTCTGCTCCAGCCATAGCTCGTTCAACCGCGCCGTCGGCAGCGCCTCGATGCCGCTCATGGTCAGCAGATTGCCGATGTTGTTGCGTGAAAGACCGCGGCCATGGATCTGGTAGAAGCCGGCATGGAAGGCGAGGCCCGGCACGCCGGTGAGCTTGTCGAAGTCGACATCGAGCTGGGCATCCAGCAGTCCCTGGTAGATCGCGCCACGGCGCAAGCCGCCGGAGACGTTGGCGAGGACCTCACCGGTATAGGTCAAGCTGAAGCTGATGCCTTTGGCGTCGAGCCGATCGCGGAAGCCGCCGAGATTGCCGACAACGCCAAGGCTCGAGGCGATTGACGGTATCGCGCTGTTGCCTGGCGCCGCCTCGGGGGGCGCTTGGCCGCTTGCGGCGCCAGCGAACAGGACGAGCAAAGGAGGCACGGAAGCCAGGCGCCGGAGACGTCGCTGAGGCTCCATGGCCGTGATCGCCTCTCCCGATTTCGTCCGCGTCACTTGGGCGCGCCGCGAGCTTTTCGACGGCCGGCGGATACCGATACTTGATGCCGACAGCGCGGTCCACGAGCCCGCAGTCCGGTTGTGGTGATTTCTGCTGCACTGCCCACGTGTTAGCTGCTCTATTGCATTCAATTCGACAATCGGCAGCTATGGCGCAACTTCATAACAATCCGTGGGGTAGATTTTGTTTACTTTGACATTGTGCGGCGCACCATTATGCTGCGATCGCTAATAGTCCGATGCTCACCACGTGAGTTCGGCAGGTCTTGAGAGGGAAGCAGGACATGACAGCAGCTCTGGCGCGCGCTCCTGAGGCGGGCCATCCGACCGCATCACAGCCGGTCAAGGCTTTGTACGAGGTGGGCGAGATCCCGCCGTTGGGCCATGTGCCGGCAAAGATGTACGCCTGGGCTATCCGGCGCGAGCGCCATGGGCCGCCGGAAGAGAGCATGCAGCTCGAGGTGGTCGAGACGCCGGCGATCGGCGAGGACGAGGTACTGGTCCTCGTGATGGCCGCCGGCGTGAACTACAACGGCATATGGGCCGGGCTGGGCATCCCGATCTCGCCCTTCGACAGCCACAAGGCGCCGTTCCACATCGCCGGTTCCGACGCCTCGGGCGTGGTCTGGGCGATTGGCGCGAAGGTCAAGCGCTGGAAGGTCGGCGACGAGGTGGTCATCCACTGCAACCAGGATGACGGCGACGACGAGGAGTGCAACGGCGGTGACCCGATGTTCTCGCCCAGCCAGCGCATCTGGGGCTACGAGACGCCCGACGGTTCCTTCGCCCAGTTCTGCAAGGTGCAGGCGCGCCAGCTGATGAAGCGGCCGCAGCATCTGACCTGGGAGGAGAGCGCCTCCTATACGCTCACGCTGGCCACCGCCTACCGCATGCTGTTCGGCCACCGTCCGCATATCCTGCGGCCGGGCCACAACGTGCTGGTGTGGGGCGCCGCCGGCGGCATCGGCTCGATGGCCGTGCAGCTCATCGCCGCGGCCGGCGCCAACGCCATCGGCGTGATCTCCGATTCGTCGAAGACCGACTTCGTGATGCAGCTCGGCGCCAAGGGCGTCATCAACCGTAACGACTTCGATTGCTGGGGCCCGCTGCCCGACGTCGATGACCAGAAGGGTTATGCCGAGTACATGAAGAAGTGCCGCAAGTTCGGCGCGGCGATCTGGCAGCACACCGGCAAGGGCAACGACGTCGACTTCGTCTTTGAGCACCCCGGCGAGCAGACCTTCCCGGTCTCCTGCTTCGTCGTGAAGCGCGGCGGCATGGTGGTCTTCTGTGCCGGCACCACGGGCTACAACCTCACCATGGACGCCCGCTTCGTGTGGATGCGCCAGAAGCGCATCCAGGGCAGCCACTTCGCCAACCTGCTGCAGGCCAGCCAGGCCAACCAGCTGGTGATCGAGCGCCGTGTCGATCCCTGCATGAGCGAGGTCTTCGCCTGGGAGGATATCCCGCGCGCCCACACCAAGATGTGGAAGAACCAGCATAAGCCCGGCAACATGGCCGTGCTGGTCTCAGCTAAGCGCCCAGGTCTGCGCACGCTGGAAGACGCGCTGGAGGAGTAGCTTTTCGATGTCCATCGCGGAGAAGACCGACGGCGTCCAGCCGTCGGTGGTGCTCGACCGTCTGCTGCCGCTGTGCGCCGAAGCCGAGGCGGTCGCCGAGTCCTTCGACATTGCCGCCAAGAACGCCGTTCGCAAGCTGATCGCGCCGTCGGGCCGCGTCGATGCCAAGCTGCTGGAGCGCGAACAGTTCGCCGCCCACGGTTACGCTTGGATCGCCACCTATGTGGCTGGCCTGCGCCAGATGCGGCGCTGGGCCGAGGCGCTTAAGGCGCAAGGCGCCTTCGGCGAGCTCGAGCAGTTGATCCTGCAATCGGCCTACGGCGAATACCTCAACCAGCTCTCCGGCGGCATCGCCATCAGCCAGGTCGAGGTGGTGCGGCCCGGCGATCTCGGCATCGAGGATGCCGCGCTGCGCGCGCTCGACTCCGGCGCGGTGCGCATCCTGCGTGCCTCGGGCAACACCGCGGCGGTTCGTGCGCGCATCGCCGAGCTGCTGGCCGATGCGCTGGATACCGGCGATTTCGGCGCGCTGGGCCTCGATGACGAGGCGCTCAGCATGGTGCGCGACCAGTTCCGCCGCTTCGTCAACGACGAGGTGCTGCCTTTCGCGCACGACTGGCACATGAAGGACGAACTCATTCCGTTGCCAGTGGTGCAGAAGATGGCCGAACTCGGCGTCTTCGGCCTGACCATCCCCGAGGAGTGGGGCGGGCTGGGCATGGGCAAGCTGGCGATGTGCGTCGTCACCGAGGAGCTGTCGCGCGGCTATATCGGCGTCGGCTCTCTGGGTACGCGCTCGGAGATCGCCGGCGAGTTGATCCGCGCCGGCGGGACCGAAGCGCAGAAGCGGAAGTACCTGGCGGCGATCGCCACGGGCGCGATCCTGCCGACCGCGGTTTTCACCGAGCCGAACACCGGCTCCGACCTGGCCAGCCTGCGCACCCGCGCGGTGCGCGAAGGCGATACCTACAAGATCTATGGCAACAAGACCTGGATCACCCACGCCGCGCGCGCCGACATCATGACCATGCTGGTGCGCACCAACCCCGACAGACCGGGCTATCAAGGCCTGTCGATGCTGCTGGCTGAGAAGCCGCGCGGAACGGACAGCGATCCGTTCCCGGCCAAGGGCATGACCGGCGGCGAGATCAAGGTGCTGGGCTATCGCGGCATGAAGGAATACGAGCTGGGCTTCGACGGCTTCGAGGTGCCGGCCGCGAATCTGCTGGGCGAAGCCGAGGGCAACGGCTTCAAGCAGCTGATGGCGACCTTCGAGGGCGCGCGCATCCAGACCGCGGCGCGCGCCGTGGGCGTGGCGCAATGCGCCATGGAGCTGGGCTTGCGCTACGCCAAGGACCGCGTCCAGTTCGCCAAACCGATCGTCAACTTCCCCAGGGTCGCCGGCAAGATCGCCTGGATGGCGGTCGAGACCATGATCGCGCGCCAACTCACGTACTTCTCGGCGCGTGAGAAGGATGGCGACCGCCGCTGCGACATCGAAGCCGGCATGGCCAAGCTGCTGGCCGCGCGCGTCGCCTGGAGCAACGCCGACAACGCGCTGCAGATCCACGGCGGCAACGGATACGCCATGGAGTACCCGATCAGCCGCGTGCTGTGCGACGCGCGCATCCTCAACATCTTCGAGGGCGCCGCCGAGATCCAGGCGCAGGTGGTGTGTCGCGGGCTGGTCGAGGGACGGAACTAGAGCATCGGCCAGAAGACCGGCGCACGCCCGCTCGATCAGGCGCGCGTCCCCGCGATCACGCTCGTTGTCGCGGCGGCCCTTTCAGCGATCGCCGATAGCTGCCGCCGCGACGCGCCGGCGCGGGCGCGGATTGCGATCGAGTACATCGCCGCGCTGAGCACATCGGCCGCCAAAGCCACGCTTCCGTCGGCGAGATCGCCGCCGAAGCGCCTCTTGATGGCCGCGTTGATCAATCGATCAACGTCCGACAAGAATGTCGCCAAGACCGTCCTGACCGCCGCATTGGAGCCTGCCACCGTCGTCGCTGTCGTGGCGATCAGGCAGCCGAGATGGTTGCCCTTGGCCGGTGCGTATACCTCGATGGCCCCGAGCAGCAGCTGGCGCCCCGCTTGTTCCAGGGTGTCGCCGGCGTTGAGGGCCGCCTCCATGGCCGACTTGGCCATCGCCGCGTAGCCACCGAGAACCCTCGCGTAAAGCGCCTCCTTGTCGCCGAAGGCCGCGTAGAGGCTCGGCTTATTGACGCCCATCGCGCCGGTCAGGTCCTCCAGAGTGGCGCTATCGAAGCCGCGAGCCAGGAAGACCTGGGTCGCCGCGGCGAGCGCCTCGTCGATGTCGAAGGATCGGGGTCGTGCCATTGCGGGGCCTCATTGTGTACCGAACAGGATATAATCCTTGACGCTATTTGGATAGTTCTGTACTGAAAAGAACAGAATAAAGGCCGATCGCGGAGGCGCCGTCATGGAACTCTTCTACTCGCCGCTTGCCTGCTCGTTGGCGTCGCATATCGTCTGCCGTGAAGCCGATATTCCCGTAACCCTCAGGCGCGTGACCTTGTCGACCAAGGAGATCGAGGGCGGCGGCAGCCTGTTCGACATCAGCCCCAAGGGCGCGGTTCCCACGTTGCGCCGCGACGATGGGAGCGTGCTGACCGAAGGCCCAAGCGTCCTGCAGTATCTCGGCGATCTGAGGCCAGCGAGCGGGCTGTGCCCGGCGTTCGGGACCGAGGAGCGTTACCGTGTCATCGAATGGCTGAACTTCGTGAGCACGGAGATGCACAAGCGGGTCTTCTACATGATGTTCACGCCCGAGAGCGACGACGCGGCCAAGGCCGCGGCCAGAGCCGCGGCGCCCAAGAAGCTGGACGTTGTGGCCAAGGGTCTACAGGGCGATGGCTATCTGGTGGGCGGTGGCTTCACGGTGGCCGACGCGTATCTGTTCTGGTGGTTGACGCTGGCCGCGCGCGTAGGAATCGACACGTCCGGTTGCGCCGTGATCGAAGCATACAAGTCCCGATGTGCCGCGCGTCCGGGCGTTCAGGCCGCACTCGGCTATGAGGTCGCACAAACAGCCCGCTAAGGCACCGGCTACGCCGGCAGGTCGTACTTTTGTACGCCGCCTACCGGCGCGAGCTGGAAGGCGATCGTGACTTCGCCGGTCGCGGAATGGGCCACTATGCGTCCTGTCGTGCGCGACACGGCTTCGACGCGCGCGAGCTTTAACGCACCGTGACGCGCAAGCAGTGCCGCCGCTGCACTCTGCCGTTTGGCGAGGGAGTCGTCAGGCCCGACGTTATCGGCGAAGACTGACGCTGCGTGCTTGTCGTCCCAAGTGGCGAGCAGACCGAAGAGCGCCGTACCAGCTTCGACGAGCGCTGATGTCGCCGGCGGCTGGGGGCGGCGGACGAGACCGGCCGTCGCCAGCGCCGCGAGCGCGCGGCGGGTGGCGAAGCGCATCGGCGCGTAGGTCGAGTTGCCCAGCGCGATCAGGCCGATGCGCGTGTTCTTCACCCAGCGCATGTTGGAGCCGTAGCCCGGCAGGCCGCCGGAATGCTCGACGACCTCGCCGAGGTCGCGGTCTTGGCCGATCTGCAGGCCCAGGCCATAGCCGCCGGTGAAATGCCAGACCGTGCCGTCGGCCGAGCGCGAGTCGAACGGCTCGACGGCCGTCTCGACGCGCTGCATCTCGCGGCGCGAGGCGCGGCTGAGCGGCGCGGTATCGGCCCCGTCACGCGGCGGCCAGGCATCGGCGAGGAAGTCGACCCATTGCGCGAGGTCGGCGACGGTCGACCACAGCCCGCCCATCGGCGCCAAGCAGCCGTCGAGCGGCGTTGGCTCGGGTGTTCCGTCATCGGCGCGCAGGCCGACGATGATATCGGCGCCCGAGGGCGCGTCCTTTGCCTCCCAGACGGTGCGCGTCATACCGAGCGGTTTCAGCAGGCGTTCGGTGATGAGCGCCTGCGGCCGTATACCCGAGGCGCGATGCATGACCCGGCCGATCAGGGCGTAGCCGAAATTGGAGTATTCGAAGGCCGTGCCCGGGGCGCAGGCGAAAAGCGGGCCGGCGCGCACGGCGGCGTCGAGCTCGGCGTCGCTGATATCGAGATGGCGGTCGCCCCAGGGATCGTCGGTCGCCAGTCCGCCTTGCATCGATAGCAGGTGTCGCGTGGTGATCGCCGGCGAGTCAGTGGTCGGCCCCTTGAGGTCGGCGAACTCGGGGGCATAGCGCGCGATCGGCGCGTCGAGGTCGAGCTTGCCCTCGTCGCGCAGCATCAGCGCGGCCGCCGCGGTGAAGCTCTTGGTCATCGAGGCGATGCGAAAAAGCGAGTCGGCGCCGGCATCGAAGCCGCTGAAAGCGGCCAGCGCGCCGTCGATCACGACGCCGGCGGCCATCGCCGGCACGCGGTCGAGGTCGCGGTGCTGCGCGAACGCGGCCTGGGCGATACGCTGGATGTGGGCCTTGCTGTCTTCGTTCACGGTGCCACCTTGGATAGCTTCGCCAGCCTAGCCCGCATGCTAGGATCAGGCCATGTCGTCGAATGACTTAGCCGCCGCCGAGGAGAAGCTGCACCGCGTCTTCGGCTTCGCCGATTTCCGGCCCGGGCAGCGCGAGATTCTGGAGGCCGTCGTCGCCGGCCAGGACGTGCTGGCGGTGATGCCGACCGGCGCGGGCAAGTCGCTGTGCTATCAGCTGCCGGCGCTGGTGCGCGACGGCGTCACCGTCGTGGTCTCGCCACTGATCGCCCTGATGCGCGATCAGGTCGAAGCGTTGCGAGAGCTGGGTATCGGCGCGGCGGCGTTGAACTCGGCCAATGGCGCGGCTGGCAACGCGCGCACCTTCGAGATGCTGCGCGAGCAGCGCCTTTCGCTTCTGTACTGCGCGCCCGAACGGCTGGCGCTGGCCGATACGCGTAGCGCGCTGGCGGCGGCCGGGGTCGGCCTGCTGGCGGTCGACGAGGCGCATTGCGTCGCCAAATGGGGCCACGATTTCCGCGCCGAGTACCTCACCCTGGGTGAAGCGCGCGCCGCCCTGGGCGAGCCACAGACCGTGGCCTTCACCGCCACCGCCGACGCCGCGACCCGGCAAGAGATCGTTGCCAGCCTGTTCAAGCGCGAGCCCAAAGTCTTTGTCCACGGCTTCGACCGCCCCAACCTGCGCCTGGCGATGGCGGCGAAGGAGAATACCGGGCGGCAGATCCTGTCGTTCGTGCGCGGCCATCGTGGCGAGAGCGGCATCATCTACCGCGCCTCGCGCAAGAAGACCGAGGACACGGCGGCGATGCTGAACGAGGCGGGCTTTCGCGCCGTGCCCTATCACGCCGGCATGGAGCCCGCCGAGCGCACGCGCAATCAGGATCTCTTCCAGCGCGAGGATGGCGTGATCGTCACTGCCACCATCGCCTTCGGGATGGGCATCGACAAGCCCGACGTGCGTTTCGTCTGCCATGGCGATCTGCCCAAGGATATCGAGAGCTACTACCAGGAGATCGGCCGCGCCGGCCGCGATGGCCTGCCGGCCGACACGCTGACGCTTTACGGCCTCGACGACATCCGCGTGCGCCGCCTGCAGATCGACGAGAGCGAGGCGGCCGAGGAGCAGAAGCGTGCCCAGCGTCAGCGGCTCAACGCGCTGGTCACGTTGTGCGAAGCGCCGCGCTGCCGGCGCCAGACGCTGCTGGCCTATTTTGGCGAAAGCGTCGAGCCCTGCGGCAATTGCGATCTCTGTCTCGAGGGCGTCGCCGTGATCGACGGCACGATCGAGGCGCAGAAAGCCTTGTCGGCGATGATCCGCACCGGTGAGCGTTTCGGCACCGAGCATCTGGTGTCGCTGCTGATCGGCGAGAGCACCGAGTCGATCCAGCGCTTCAACCACGACAGGCTGCCGACCTTCGGCGTCGGCAAGGAGCGCGACAAGCGCGAATGGCGCGCCGTGCTACGGCAGATCAATGCGCTGGGCCTGGCGACCATGGATATCGCCGAGTATGGAAGATGGAGTGTGGCCGAGCGCGGCTGGGCGGTGCTGCGCGGCAAGGAGCGGGTGGAGATGCGAGACGTGCGTGTCACCCCTCGCCAGACGAAGAAGGAAGCCGCCGTCCGCAAGGCACGCGTGGCGGCGGGTGCGGAGGTCATGGCCGACGGCGACGAGGCGTTGCTGGCCGCGCTCAAGGCGCTACGCATGCGCATCGCGCGCGCCATGGGCATGGCCGCCTACATGGTGTTCCCCGATCGCACGCTGCTCGACTTCGCGCGCCTGAAACCGTCGACGCCCGAGGCGATGCGCGCCTGTCACGGCGTCGGCGAGGCCAAGCTGGCGCGCCATGGCGCGGCCTTCCTGGAGGCGATCCGCAATCACCAGGCCGGCGCCGCATGAGCGCCGCCACACCACGGCGCAAGCCATTTCCGGTGCTGGACACAGACCGGTTGCGGCTTCGCCGCTTCGCCGCGCGCGATGTTGATGCCATGCACGGCGCCTTCGGCAACGCCACGGCGATGTGGTATTGGAATTCGCCGCGCTTCAAGACGCGGGCCGAGACGGCGCGCCTGGTGCGCGTCCTTGCCAAAGCGGATGGCCCGCAATGGTGGCTGGCCTGGGCGATCGCGCGTCGGCGCGACGACCGCTGCGTTGGCATGATCAACTATCATCATCGCGAGGCCGGCAACGGCCGACTGGAACTCGGCTGGATCCTAGCGCCACGCCACCAGGGCAAGGGCTATGCGCGTGAGGCTGCGGCTGCCGTGATCCGTTACTGCTTCAACCAGCTCGACACGCACCGTATCGAGGCGATGATCGTGCCGGAGAACACCGTGTCGATTCGGCTGGCGGAGTCGCTGGGCTTCCGTTTCGAGGGCGGCCCGATCCGCGACCGCTGGCGCGCCGACGGCAAGTATCACAGCGTGCTGATGTACGGCCTGCTGGCGGGTGAGGAAAGATGAGCGAGACCCGGACTGTGGAAGACGGACCGAAGGGATTCGGCGGCTGGCTGATCCTGCCAATCATCGGTCTCGTGATCTCGCCCTTCACCATGGGTTTCTCGTTCTTCTCGGACTTGCTGCCGGTGCTCACGTCGGACCTCTGGGGCAAGATCACCGACAAGAGCCTGCCGGGCCACCAGCCGATGCTGGCGCCACTGATCATCTACGAGGTGGTCGTCAATGTGGCGATGGTCGCCTACACGCTGGTGGTGATGGTCTTCTTCTTCCGGAAGTCGCGCCGCGCGCCCAGGCTCTACATCATCTGGCTGATTCTGCTCGCGGCGGCGCAGATCGTCGATTCGATTCTGGCGTCCAGCGCCGGAGTATCGATCGATCGTCAGGGGGTACGCGACCTGATCCGCTCGGTGGCCGCCGCGGCGATCTGGGTTCCCTATTTCGTCGTCTCGAAGCGGGTCAAGAACACCTTCGTGGAGTAGCCGATACGTGCTGGTGATCTTCGATTGCGACGGCGTGCTGGTCGATACCGAGCCGTTGTCAAACCGATGCTTCTCCGAGGCGCTCAACAACGAAGGCCTCGCCTGGGACGTGGCGGAGACCATGCGCCGCCTGATGGGCCGCTCGATGAAGAACTGCATCGAGATCGTCGAGGCCGAGCTTGGGCGACCGGTCCCGGCGGATTTCGTCGATCGCCTGCAGGAACGGACATTCGCCCGGTTTCGTGAGGAGGGCGTGCACGCCGTATCGGGCGTCGCGGCGGCCCTCGATACGCTGGAGCGCGGCGGCCGACGTACCTGTGTCGCCTCGTCGGGCGATCACGGCAAGATGCGCATCACCCTGGGCGGCGCCGGTCTCTGGGATCGCTTTGACGGCCGCATCTTCAGCTCGACCCAGGTGGCGCGCGGCAAACCGGCGCCTGACCTGTTTCTGTTTGCCGCCGAGCGCATGGGCGTGTCGCCGGCCGACAGCGTCGTGATCGAAGACTCACCCGCCGGCGCGCAGGCGGCGCGTGCCGCCGGCATGCGCGCCTACGGCTATGTCGGCGCGGCGCACACCGATCGCGCCGGGCTGGTCGATGCCGGCGCATCGGTGTTCGAGGACATGCGCATGCTGCCGGCGTTGCTTGGCGTGCCGGCCTGAGACTCAGGCGGCCTTGGTCTCGCGCGTGCGGCGGCCGACGAGATAGGTAGCGCCCTCAGGCCCGTAGTTCTCGCTGTGCTCGCGGCCGGCGTCGAGCTGGAAAGTGTCGCCGACCTTGCAGGTGGTGCTGCCGCCCTCCCAAGTCACGGTCATCTCGCCCGCGAGCACCATGGCATGGGCGTCGAAGGGGTGCGTATGAACCGGCGTCAGGCCGGGCTTGCCGGTGCGCGTCATGATCTCCTGATAGCCGTCGCGGCGCAGTTCGGCTTCGAAGGCGCTGGTATCCATGATGGGCTCCGCAAACAGGGCTGGCGTCGCAATTCTACGCCAGCTACATCCTCGACGCCAACGAGGACCAAGACTTGAGCGCCAACGACAATTCCCATCGCGGCCTGCTGCCGCCAGGCCTCGGCGACATGCTGCCGCCGGAGGCCGAGCTCGAGGCGCATGTCATGGACCGCCTGATGGCGCGCTTCGCCGGCCAGGGTTACCAGCGGGTCAAACCACCGCTCGTTGAGTTCGAGGACTCGCTGTTCGGCGGCGCCGGCGTCGCCATGGCGGCGCACAGCTTCCGCCTGATGGACCCGGTGTCGCAGCGCATGATGGGCGTGCGCGCCGACATGACGCTCCAGGTCGCGCGCATCGCCACAACACGGCTGAAGGACGTGCCGCGGCCGCTGCGCCTGTCCTATGCCGGCAACGTGCTGCGCATGAAGGGCTCGCAGCTGCGCCCGCAGCGCCAGTTCGCCCAGGTCGGCGTCGAGCTGATCGGCTCCGACGCCGCCACGGCCGATGCCGAGGCCGTGCTGCTGGCGGCCGACGCGCTGCTTGGCGTCGGCGTGCCGGCGCTGTCGGTCGACCTCAATCTGCCCACCCTGGTGACAGCGCTTTGCGGTGCGCTCGGATTGCCCGACGGCATGGTGCGCCGCCTGCGCCGCGCGCTGGAGCGCAAGGAGGAATCGGCGATAGCCCGAATCGTCGCCGACGAACGCGCCAAGGGCGTCGCGGCGGCGAGCGACGCGGTGCGCGACATATTCGTCGGCCTGCTGCGCGCCGTCGGTCCGGCCGAGGAGGGCGTGGCGCGGCTCAAGACGCTGAGCCTGCCGGCGCAGGCGCGGGCCGAGGCGGATCGCCTCGCCGAGGTCGTCGCATTGCTGCGCGACGCGGCGCCGGCGCTGCACCTGACCATCGATCCCGTCGAGTACCGTGGTCTGGAGTATCAGGACGGCGTGAGCTTCACGCTCTACGCGCGCGGCGCGTTGGGCGAGGTCGGCCGTGGCGAGCTGGGCCGCGGGGGCCGCTATCGCGCCGGCTTCAGCGAGGACGAGGGCGCGGTCAGCGAGCCTGCCACTGGCTTTACCCTCTACATGGATACGGTGCTTGGCGCCGCGACCGTGGAGCCGCCGGGCAGGCGTCTTTATGTACCGGCTGATATCGCCTGGGCCGAGCTGGCACGTTGGCGCGGCGAGGGGTTCCACACCGTGCACGGGCTGAGTGACGCCGTGGACGTGCGGGCCGAGGCTGGTCGTCTGGGGTGCGCTTACGCATTGATCGACGGGCAGGCCGTCGCCATCTAAGGTTACCCACGCATCGTTGGAGATCGCGATGACCATCCGCCGCCGATCACTTCTCGTTCTCTCGGGCGTTGCCGTCGTCACCCCGGCCGCCGCGCATCATGGCTGGAGCAGCTACGACGCTGGCAAGCTGCTGACGCTCAAGGGTGCGATCCTCGAATCGAAGTATCAGAATCCGCACGGCGAGATTGTCCTTGAAGTCGACCGCAAGAGATGGACCGCGACCCTCGCGCCAGTGTCGCGCATGGAGTCGCGTGGGCTGCCGCGTGAGGATCTAGCCGTCGGCAAGGTGGTGACGGTGGTCGGCTACGCCAGCCGCGTGCAGGACGGCGAGATGCGCGCCGAGCGCATCACCACCGCGGACGGCAAGACCGTCGAGCTGCGCTGAGCGACTGAGGCCATGGGTCACGGCACGGAGGCCACGGGCTGGCTGGCGGCATGGGCCGCGGCCCTCGAGGCCTCGGGGTTTTCCTTCATGCTGCGTGACTCGACGTGGATCTACCCGCTGGCCAATCTCGGCCATATCGTCGGGCTGTCGCTGTTGGTCGGGCCGATCGTCGCGCTCGACCTGCGCTTGCTGGGCATCGGCCGCGCCGTATCCGTCGCGGCTCTGTCGCGCACGCTGACGCCGATCGCGATCACCGGTCTGGTGCTGCAAGTCCTCAGTGGCCTGCTACTGTTCACCGCCGACGCCGCCGCGCTGGTCGGCAACCCGGTGTTCCAGATCAAGTCCGCGCTGCTGGTACTGGGCCTCGCCAACGCCATTGCCTTCCGCCGCATATGGCGCCACGCGTTGGACGGCTGGGACGACAGTCCGCCAGCACTGGGACGGGCACAGGCGGCGCTGTCGATCATCTTCTGGTTCGGCGTGGCGATCAGCGGTCGGCTGATCGCGTATTTCTGATCTGCGGCGTTATCCCACTCCCCATGCCGCCGCGCGCGTGCTAAGCACAGCTACGCCCCTTCAGGCCTCGCGTCTGGAGGGGCGTTTTTCGTGTGCGGGGATCGACATGGCGAACGTGGCGGTCGTCGGCGCCCAGTGGGGCGACGAGGGCAAGGGCAAGATCGTGGACTGGCTCAGCGAGCGCGCCGAGGTGGTGGTGCGCTTCCAGGGCGGCCATAACGCCGGCCATACCCTCGTCATCGGCAACCAGACCTATAAGCTTGCCCTGCTGCCGTCCGGCGTCGTGCGCCCAGGCAAGCTGTCGGTGATCGGCAACGGCGTGGTCGTCGATCCCTGGCACTTTCTGGAGGAAGTGAAGCGGGTCAACGGCCAGGGCGTGTCGGTCACGCCGGCGACCCTGAAGATCGCCAACCACGCCGTGCTCATTCTGCCGCTGCATCGCGACCTCGACGGCTGGCGCGAGGACGTGCCGGGCACGATCCGGATCGGCACCACGCGCCGCGGCATCGGTCCGGCCTACGAGGACAAGGTCGGTCGCCGCGCCATCCGCGTCGGCGACCTGGGCGAGGACGATATCCTCGAGCTCAAGGTCAACACGCTGCTGACCCATCACAACGCGTTGCGCGCGGGCCTGGGTAAGCCGCTTGTCGATCCATCCGCGTTGCTGGCCGAGTTGCGCGTGTTGGCGCCGCAAATCCTGCCCTATGCCGAGGACGTCTGGGAACGGCTCGACACGTTGCGGGGCGAGGGCAAGCGCATCCTGTTCGAAGGCGCGCAGGCGACCATGCTCGACATCGACCACGGCACCTATCCGTTCGTGACCTCGTCGAACACGGTGGCGGCGCAGGCGATGATCGGCAGCGGCATGGGCAACGGCGCGGTCGGCTATGTGCTGGGCATCGCCAAAGCCTACACGACGCGCGTCGGCGACGGACCGTTCCCGACCGAGCTGTCCGACGCCATCGGCGATGGCCTGCGAGAGCGTGGCGTGGAGTTCGGCACGAATACGGGGCGCAAGCGGCGCTGCGGCTGGTTCGACGCCGTCATGGTGCGCCAGGCGGTGAAGCTCAATGGCATCGACGGCATCGCGCTCACCAAGCTCGACGTGCTCGACGGCATGGACGAGCTCAAGGTCTGCGTCGGCTACCAACTCGACGGGAAGCGCATCGAGCGCTTCCCGTTCACCATGGGCGCGCAGGCGCGGATCAAGCCGATCTATGAGACCTTCGAGGGTTGGACCGAGAGCACCAGGGGCGCGCGCTCTTGGGTGCAACTGCCGGCCAACGCGGTCAAGTATGTACGCCGCGTCGAGGAATTGATCCGCTGTCCGGTGGCGCTGTTGTCGACATCGCCGGAGCGCGAGGACACCATCCTGATGACCGATCCGTTCAAGGACTGAATGGACTTTGTGGAGTAGGGGAGAGAAACGATGCCCAACATGCTCAAGCGCCGGCTCGCCGCCGGCAAGGCCTGCGTCAATGGCTGGCTGGCGATTCCCGATGGCTTCGCGGCCGAGACCATGGCCCAGTGCGGCTGGGACAGCGTCACCGTCGACATGCAGCACGGCGTGCAGGACTACATGTCGATGGTTCGGTGCTTCCAGGCGATGGACCGTCACCCGATCACGCCGCTGGTGCGCGTGCCGTGGAACGAGCCGGGCATCTGCGGCAAGGTGCTCGATGGCGGCGCCTGGGGCGTGATCTGCCCGATGGTCAACAACGCCGCCGAAGCCAAGGCGCTGGTGTCCTATTGCCTCTATCCGCCCAAGGGCAAGCGCAGCAACGGCCCGATCCGCGCCGGCGCCTACGGCGAGGCGACGCCCTACCAGGCGACCGCCAACGACGAGGTGCTGGTCATCCCGATGATTGAGACGCAGGAAGCGATCGACAACATCGACGCCATCCTCGACGTCCCGGGCATCAGCGGCATCTATATCGGCCCCAGCGACCTCGGCCTCTCCCTCGGCCTCGCGCCGCGGCTGGACCGCGAGGAGCCGCAGATTCTCGGCATCTACGAGAAGCTGCTGGCCGCGACGGCCAAGCGTGGCCAGTTCGCCGGCCTGCACAACGGCAGCCCGGCCTATGCCGCGCGCATGATCGGCATGGGCTTCCGCCTCGTCACCATTGCCAACGACGCCGGCCTGCTGTCGCAGGCGGCAAAGGCGGCGGTGAAGGCGACCCGCGAGGGCGCTGGCGCGGTGGCTGCGGCCTAAAGATTACGCACGGCAAAAACGACCGTCCCGCGCCGCGCAAGGCCGCGCGGCAGGAGCATGCTGCCGACGGCGCCACTGATATGGGTCACCGGTTCGACGCAAAAGAAGGACCGGTGCTCGGGTGTGTAGATGACGAGGTGGTCAAACGGCGTGATCGCGATGAGATCGACGGCGAGCCGGCGTGAAGGCCAGCTCACCGTCGCAAAGCCGCTCCAACCATCGAAGCAATTGTCGAGTGTGGCCTCATCGACGCGACGCGGTCGGCTGAAGTCCCATCCAGGCGGTATCGCGATTCGTCCAGTGGGGATGATCTCAGCATCCGTAAGCCATACGCCGGAGGCTCGGTACATGAGTTCGCTGTCGGGATCGCGTGCGAAGAACGGGTGCAGGCCCATGCCTGCCGGAACTGTGCGCGTTTCCAGATTGCTGATGGACATGTCGATGGCGAGGCTATCATCGCCAAGTCTGAACGTTTGCTGTGCGCGGTAGCGGAAGGGCCAGCCGTCGCTGCCATCGTGCTGGTAGGTCAGCTCGACCAACGTCTCGTCGTGATGTGTAACCTGCCAGGGATGTGACCAGCCATCGCCGTGCATGGGATGACGCTGCCCCGGCCAGTTCGGCGCCAGCATGACCTCCTCGCCGTCGAACCTGAGGCGGCCTTCTGCGATTCGGTTGGAGTAGGGCACCAGCGGATAGCATGCGGTGTTGTTGCCTTTACGCGAGGCGAGAGCCTCGGCGGTCGCCGGTCGCAGCACGTCGCCTTTGCCGTCGACAGCGAAGCGCGCGATCGAACCGCCGCAATCGGGGGCGAGGTCGAGGGCCAAGCGGCCGGCGCGCAGCGACAGAAGGGTCATGGGTGGGCCCAAACGACGAAGGCCCCGCCGGAGCGGGGCCTTCCATGATAGCCGATGTTAGCGGTCAGGCGTGCGCGGGAGCCCGTGACGGCACGTTGGCCGCGGCGGCCACCGCGCTCTTCATCGCCCGCTGCAGCTTCTCGAAGGCGCGCACCTCGATCTGGCGCACGCGCTCGCGGCTGATGCCGTACTTGTCGCTGAGCTCCTCGAGCGTCTTGGGCTCGTCGACCAAGCGACGCTCCGTCAGGATGTGGCGCTCGCGCTCCGACAGGGTCTTCATCGCCCCGGCCAGCAAGGCGCGCCGCTGCTCGAGCTCCTGCGATTCGGCGAAGCGCACTTCCTGGTTGTCGCTGTCGTCGACCAGCCAGTCCTGCCACTCCGACTCGCCGTCGGCGCGCATTGGCGCGTTGAGCGACTGGTCGGGCACCAGGCGGCGGTTCATGTTCACCACCTCTTCCTCGGCGACGCCGAGCTTGGTGGCGATCTGCTTGACCTGGTCCGGCCTGAGGTCGCCGTCCTCGATCGCCTGCATCTGGCCCTTCAGCCGGCGCAGGTTGAAGAACAGCTTCTTCTGGGCGGCAGTTGTGCCCATCTTCACCAGTGACCAGCTGTGCAGGATATATTCCTGGATCGAGGCGCGGATCCACCACATGGCGTAGGTCGCCAGGCGGAAGCCCTTATCCGGGTCGAAGCGCTTGACCGCCTGCATCATGCCGAGGTTGCCCTCGGAGATAAGCTCGCCCAGCGGCAGTCCGTAGCCGCGGTAGCCCATGGCGATCTTCGCGACGAGGCGCAGGTGCGAGGTGACCAACTGGTGGGCTGCGTCGGAATCCTCATGCTCACGCCAACGCTTCGCCAGCATGAACTCCTGGTCATGCTCCAGCATCGGGAACTTGCGGATTTCCTGGAGGTACCGGGTGAGGTTGCCTTCAGGCGACAGGGTGCCGGCGAGAGCCGGCAATGCAACGGCGGTAGCCATGATCTCCCTCCTTCTGATCGGCGGCCCGCGGCGCGGCACCGACAATCCGATAGAGTCTTAAACGTCCGACTTGAGCCCAACTCGTTGGCACTCCGTCGGCTAGAGTGCCAATTATCCCTTGCTCCTCCCTTCCCGTCAATAATATCCGACTATAGCGGTCGGAGATTGTGACGATACCAAGGCAGTATCCAACGCCTTTGGGGACAATCGAACGCTAACCTACCGTCGTTCAGTTAGCACACGAGTTTTGCTAAACCTCAAGTGCGGAGAATTTGGAGCAAGGCTTCCATATCCTGCGGTAAAGGGCTTTCAAATCTTTGTGCGCTGCCGCTTCGCGGATGCACAAATCCCAGCCGGAAGGCGTGCAGCGCCTGCCGCCCGAAGGCCGGGACATTGTCCCCGCGAGTGATACGGCCCCGACCGTAGACCGGATCGCCGATCAGCGGATTGCCGCGATGGGCGAGGTGGACGCGCACCTGATGGGTGCGGCCGGTCAGCAGCTCGGCCTCGACCAGGCTGGCCTTGGGCCGCGCCGGCTCACCGAACCGCTCCAGCACGCGGTAGCGGGTGGTGGCCGGCTTGCCGCCGCTGGCCACCACGGCCATGCGTTTGCGGTCGGTGCGGTGGCGGCCGATGTTGCCCTCGATCATGCCGACCGGGGGGATCGGCGCGCCATGCACTACGGAGCGGTAGGCACGCTCGATGCTATGCGCCTGGAACTGCTCCGACAGCGCGTGGTGGGCGCGGTCGTTCTTGGCCGCCACCATCACCCCCGACGTATCCTTGTCAAGGCGGTGGACGATGCCTGGTCGACGCACGCCGCCGATGCCGCTCAGGCTGTCGCCACAGTGGGCGAGGAGGGCGTTGACCAAGGTGCGGTCAGGATTGCCGGGGGCGGGGTGGACGACCAGCCCGGCCGGTTTGTCGAGCACGATCAGGTCGGCGTCCTCGTGCAGGATGGTAAGGGCTATCGCCTGCGCTTGCGGCACCGCCGGCGCGCTTTCCGGCATGTCGATCTCGAAGACCTCGCCTGCCTTGACCTTGCGGGAGGCGTCGGCCAAGGTCGCGCGCCTTTCGCCTGACGCGAGCAGCGATACCCGGCCATCCTCGATCAGCGCCTTGGCGCGGCTGCGCGACAGGCCCGGCAGCCAGGCCGCGACGCGGCGATCGAGGCGGTCGCCGTTATCGCCCTCGTCGGCGACATGGCGATGGATACCGGGCGACGGCCCGTCTGAGTCGGTCACGGGGAGAGCATGGCGCAGCAGACGGGCGCACGGAACGTTGGCTGGTTGAAGGCGCTCGTGATTTTCATGGGCGTCGTGATCGCCGTGGGGTTCATCGTCGTGTTCGTCGAGCTCGGCCGGCGCATTGTTAAACCGCCTGCGAACGAACCGCCACCGGCCGGCGCGCCAACGGCGCCCGGCGCGCCGGCCGCGAAGCCGCGCAGCTTCGGCGAGGTGAGCGTGCCGATCCCCCAGGGCGCCAAGGTCGAGAGCGTGACATCGGCCGACGGTCGTGCCGTGGCCCTCGTGCGGCTGCGCGATGGCGGAGCGGCGCTCTATGTCATCGACCCCGCGAGTGGCGCGCTCCTGGGCGTCGTGCGCCTGCCCGAGGACAAGCGCTAGGGAGTAAGCATGGATTTCCGCAGCGACAACGCCGTCGGCGCCCATCCCGCCATCGTCGAGGCGCTGGCCAAGGCCTACCGCGCCGGGCCGATGTCGTCCTACGGCGCCGACGAGATCACCGCCCGCGTGACGCAGCGGTTGCGCCAGGCCTTCGAGCACGACACGCTGATCGCCTTCCCGGTCGCCACGGGCACCGCTGCCAACGCGCTGTCGCTGGCCTGCCTGACGCCGCCTTGGGGCGTGGTGTTCTGCCATCCCGCCGCGCATATCAACGTCGACGAGGCCAACGCACCGGAGTTCTTCAGCAACGGCGCCAAGCTGCAGTGCGTCGACGGCCCCGCCGGCAAGCTCGACCTTCCGACCCTCGAACGCGCGCTGGCGGTCGATGTGAAGGGCGTGGTGCATCATGCCCAGCCGGCGGCGATCTCGATCACCCAGGCGACGGAATGCGGCGCCAGCTACACATCAGATGAGGTGCGCGCGATCTCGGCCCAAGCGAAGAAGCACGGCTTGTCCTTGCACATGGACGGCGCGCGCCTCGGCAACGCGCTGATCCATCTCGGCTGCAAGCCGGCCGACGTGACGTGGAAGGCGGGTGTCGACGTACTGAGCTTCGGCGCAACCAAGAACGGCGCGCTGGCGGCCGAGGCGGTCGTGTTCTTCAAGCCGGAGCTGGCGAAGGAGTTCGAGTTCCGCCGCAAGCGCGCCGGGCACCTGTTCTCCAAGATGCGCATGCTCTCGGCCCAGCTCGACGCTTATCTCGAGGGCGACCTCTGGCTCGCCAATGCGCGCCACGCCAATACGATGGCGAAGCGCTTGGCCGAGGGGCTGGGCCGGCTCAATAGTACGCGCCTGCTCTATCCGGTCGAAGCCAACGAGATCTTCATCGCCTTGCCAGCCTCGGCCAATCGCGCGCTGGAGGCGGCGGGGTTCAAGTACTACCCGTGGCCCAGCGATCGGCCAGGCGAGCAGGCTTATCGTCTGGTGACCGCCTTCGACACCGATCCAGCCTATGTCGATCGGTTCATAGCCGTAGCGACCTCGCCGTGAGCCGGCCGGCCGTCAGCGTTGGGCTCGTGGCGGCGCTACTCCTCGGTCTACCGGAGAGCGCTCTCGCGAAGTGCGAGGATCCGCCGGCCCCGAAGGTGAGCTGGCAGGGATGCGACAAGCGAAACGCCGATCTGCGCGATAAGGATCTTCAGGGTGCCAACTTGCAAGGCGCGCTGCTAGCTGGCGCCAAGATGGGACGGGCGAACCTGCGTGGCGCCAATCTGAACAAAGCGAGCCTGCTCGATGCCGATCTTTCGCCCACCGTCGATTTTCGCGAGGCGACGCTGTCCGAGGCCAATCTCAAAGGGGTCGATCTGACCTACGCCAAGCTGGACAGCGCCGACCTGCGCGGCGCCAATCTGGAAGGCGCACTGCTGGAGGAAGTCAGCCTGTCGCGCGCCGATCTGGAAGGCGCCAGGCTCGTGGACGCCAACCTGGTTGGTGCCAATCTGCAGGGCGCCAATCTGAAGGACGCATTTCTGCGCGGCGCCAAGCTGTCGCGCGCCAATCTAAAGGACGCCAAGCTCGAGGGCGTCAAGCTGACCGGCATCAATCTATCGGGCGCGACATGGATCGACGGGAGGATTTGCGCCCCCCAGTCGATCGGTACCTGCAACAAGTAGCGCCGCGCGTGTGCTTCAGGCGAGGTGCTTCTTGAAGAACGCGACGGTGCGCTCCCAGGCCAGCTTGGCCGATGCCTCGTGGTAGCGCGGCGTCGAGTTGTTGTGGAAGCCATGCTGCGTGCCCGGATACATGTGCATCTCGTGCGGCACGCCGGCTTCTTTCAGCGCCTTCTCGAAGGCCGGCCACATGGCGTTGATGCGCTCGTCGTTCTCGGCCAGCTGCACCAACAGTGGTGATTTGATCTTGGGGACCGCAGCCGTCTCCGCCGCCGCGCCGTAGAACGGCACGCCGGCCTGCATGTCGGCGCCCATTTCCACGGCCAGCCAGTTGGTCGTGCCGCCGCCCCAGCAGAAGCCGGTGACGCCGAGCTTGCTGGTCGACAGCGCGAGCGCCTTCACGTAGCGCGCGCTGTTGAGCATGTCGGTGCGCAGCTTGGTCTGGTCGAGCTTGGCCTGAAGCGCGCGACCGTCGTCATCGTTGCCGGGATAGCCGCCGACCGGGAACAGACCATCCGGCGCCAAGGCCAGGAATCCCTCGGCCGCGAAGCGCCGCGCGACGTCCTCGATATAAGGATTGAGCCCACGGTTCTCGTGGACCACCAACACGGCCGGGAACTTGCCGGTGCCGGCAGGCTGCACGAGGTAGCCGCGCATCTGGCCAGACGTGCCGCCGGGCGAAGGGTAGTTGACGTAGGTCGCCTTGATGCGCTGGTCGGTGAAGGAGATAGTCTGCGCCTGCACGTAGCGCGGCAGCAGCGCTTGCGCCATGGCTAGTCCACCGACTGTGATCGCGGCGGCGCGCAGCAGGAATTCGCGGCGGTCCATGGTGCTGCTGTGGCAATACTCGTCATAGAGATCGAAGATGCGCTGGTCGATCTCGATCTGCGTGACCGGCTGCGCGGTGTCATCGAGCGGTGTCATGGTGTTGCCCTCCCTGAAGCTTGTTGTGTCGATAGTACAGGATAGCCGACGTACTCGGCAGCATGGTTGCCGCCGTGTCCCGGCATGCCTGGTTTCGTAAGGTATCCACGCGGCTGGATGTAGCTGTAGATCGAGCGTCGCGGCTTCTCGTGCCAGCCGATGTTGAAAGCGGCGAGCTTGGGAAAGAACTGCAACTCGCTGTAGGGCAGGTGGTCATGGATCCACCAGGCGATCGCCTGCCACGAACCGCCCTGTGTATAGCGATCGGCCACCCAGGGGATGATGATCGACGCCGAGGCGCCGATATGGCCCTTGGCGTCGCGGCGATCCCAGATGTGGCGTGCGAAATTGTACTCGTTGCGCGAGCAGCCGAGCTTCAGTCGGTTGCACAGCGAATTCATCTCCGGTGAACGGTAGGCCGAGCGGATCGCCAGCCGGCCGAAGGTCGCCTGCAACGGCTCGAGCAAATCCTCGCACAGGCGCGAGCCAGCCTCGATGGCCAGCGCCGGGTCGTCGGGCACGTTGCTGATGCCGTAGATCTGCGCCGTCTCGCTGTAGAGGAAGTCGCGCAGGAAGAAATTCGCCGACAGCCGCACGCGGCTTAGCGTCTCCAGCTTGCGCACCTGGCCGGGCGTCGCCATCACACCATCGCCCGCCGCAAGGCGGCGCGCGCCAGCAGGCGTGTCGAGTCCAGCGTCGGCAGCGGCGCGTTCGCGTCGTCCATGATCAGCGGCAGCTCGGTGCAGCCCAGCACGACAGCGTCGCAACCTTCGCCCTTCATGCGTCCGATGATGCGCTGGAGGGTGTTCACCGCTGCTGGCTTGAAGATGCCGCGCACCAGTTCCTCCATGATGAGGTGATTGACCTTGTCGCGCTCGTCGACCGTCGGGCGCTGATAGTCGAGGCCGTGGGCGGACAGCTTCAGCGGATAGACCTCGCTATCGACCAGCCAGCGCGTGCCCGTGATGGCGATGCGCTTGAAGCCGCGCGCCTTGGCCTCGAGCGCCACGCTCTCGGCGATGTGCAGCCAGGGCAGCGGCGAGCGCGCCTCGATGAACGGCAACGCCTGATGGATGGTATTGTCCGGACAGATCACGAAGTCGGCGCCGATGCGCTTGAGCTTCTCGGCCGATTCCAGCATGAGCGCGCCGACACCTTGCCAATCCCCTTTGTAGATGCGCTGCATGTAGTCCTCGAGCGAGGGCGTATGCATCGTGACCTCGGGGTGGCCGTGGCCGCCCATCAGGGCGGGGCCTTCGGTGCAGATGGTGCGGTAGCAAAGCGCCGCGCCCTCGGCGGAGCAGGCGGCGATTCCGATGTGTCGGGGCATGGCGGGATGGCCTTGTCGAAGATCAGGGGTACGATGCCCCGGCAAAAGGGAGAACGCCATGGCATCCGAAAGGCTTGATACTACCCGCCTGCAGGCGATGGCGCTGGCCTACCAGCAGAGCGCTGCCCTGATGGCGGCGGTCGAGATCGATCTGTTCACGGCCGTGTCGCAAGGCGCCAACACCATCGACGCGGTGGCGGCCAAGCTCGACATCACCCGACGCAATGCCGAGCGCATGCTGACGGCGCTGACGGCGATGGAACTGCTGAGCAAGAGCGGCGAGACCTACGCCAACGCGCCCGATGTCGAGCGCTTTCTGGTCAAGGGAACGCCGCGCTACGCTGGGCCGTGGATCACCTTCACCAAGCCGCGCTGGGCGCGCTGGGGCAAGTTGTCGGAGGCGCTCCGGCAGAAGACCGAGCGCGTGCTGGGCGATTACGAGAATTTCACTGTCGAGGATGCGCGGCGCTACCACACCGCGACCAACTCCATCGGCATGGGCGCGGGACGGCGTTTCGTACGCCAGGTCGATCTGTCGGGCCGCAGGCTGATCCTCGATCTCGGCGGCGGCTCGGGCGCCTACAGCATCGTTGCGGCGCAGACCTGGCCCAACCTACGCGCCATCGTCTTCGATCTGCCGCCGGTGGCCATCGTGGCGCGCGAGTTCATCGCCCAGCACGGCGTGTCGGATCGCGTCACGGCGATGGCCGGCGACTTTACGAAGACAGAGTTCCCGACCGGCGCCGACGTCGTGATCATGGCCAGCAACCTGCCGCAGTACAGCCCGGATCTGATCCAGCTGGTGGTCGGCAAAGCCTTCGCCGCCCTCGAGCCCGGCGGTGAAATGCACCTGATCGGCGAGACCATGCGCGACAGCCGCGACGGGCCGCTCAATCCCACACTCTGGGGACTGAACGAGGCGGTGTTCAACAGCACCGGACAGGCGCATTCGGAGTCAGACGTCAAAGGCTTCTTCGCGCGCGCCGGCTTCACCGGCATCACGGTCAACGAGTTCATTCCCGGCGTGCTCAGCCGGATCACCGGCCGCAAGCCGGGCTGACCGGGTAGGTCGGCGCGAGCCAGGTGCGCCGCGTTTCGCGACGCGGTGCTTCGATCCGACAGACGGTGATGGACAGGGTGAACGCTCCGGGCGCGCGCACATGGCTGATGCCCGGCTATGAATGATGATTCATCGTTTCGTCATCGCTGTCGCCTGTGATCTACTGCTTGCCATTCCGGATGCGGCGCGTCGACGGAGGACGCGCCATCATCCGCCCCGGCCGCAAGAGTCGGGTCGCGACAACGATTACGGCGCCTTGAGCGGCGCCTCGGAGGAAACGACGATGTCCCGTCCGTTGGGGAGGATGGCGGCCGCTATCGTGCTCGCCACTGCTACGCTGGCCGCCGCCACTCTGTCCGCCAGCATGGCGCTGGCCCAAAAGTCTGGCGGCACACTGCGCATAACGCATCGCGACAATCCGCCGAGCGCCTCGATCCACGAGGAGGCGACGATCTCCACCGTCATGCCGTTCATGTCGGTGTTCAACAACCTCGTGATGTTCGATCCCAAGACCAAGCAGAACACGCCTGACGTGATCATTCCCGACCTGGCCGAGTCTTGGGCCTGGGGCAACGACGGCACGACGTTGACCTTCAAGTTGCGCTCCGGCGTGAAGTGGCACGACGGCAAGCCGTTCACGAGCGCCGACGTGAAGTGCACCTGGGACGGCCTGATCGGCAAGAACGAGGCGCGCCTGCGCAAGAATCCCCGCAAGGCCTGGTACTTCAATCTCAAGGAGGTGACCGTCCAGGGCGACCAGGAGGTGACGTTCCATCTCGGCCGGCCGCAGCCCTCGCTGCTTACCATGCTCGCTGGCGCCTTCTCGCCGGTCTATCCGTGCCACGTCAACGCCGCGCAGATGCGCACCAAGCCGATCGGCACCGGCCCCTTCAGGTTCGTCGAGTTCCGGCAGAACGAGGGCATGAAGGTGGTAAAGAATCCCGACTACTGGAAGCCGGGCCTGCCCTATCTCGACGCCATCGAATTCACCATTATCCCCAACCGCTCGACTTCGGTGCTGGCCTTCGTTTCCGGCAAGTTCGACATGACCTTCACGGCCGACCTGTCGTTCCCCGTCATGAAGGAGCTGCAGTCGCAGGCGCCGAAGGCGATCTGCGAGATGTTACCGACCAACACCCAGGCCAACCTGCTGGTCAACCGCGAGAAGCCGCCGTTCGACGACGCCAAGCTACGTCGTGTGCTGTCGCTGTCGCTCGATCGCAAGGCGTTCATCGATATCCTGAGCGAGGGCAACAGCGACATCGGCGCCAGCATGTTGCCGCCACCGGCCGGCATCTGGGGTATGTCGCCGGAATTCCTCGCCACAGTGCCGGGCTATAGCCCCGACATGACCGCGCGCCGCGAGGAAGCGCGCAAGATCATGAAGGAGCTGGGCTACGGTCCGGACAAGCCGCTGAAGCTCAAGGTCTCGACCCGCAACATTCCGAGCTATCGCGACCCGGCGGTGATCCTGATCGACCATCTCAAACAGGTCCATGTCGAGGCCGAGCTCGAGCCGCTGGACACCCCGGTGTGGTACGCCCGCATGCTGCGCAAGGACTACAGCATCGGGCTCAACGTGCAGGGCGTCGGCATCGACGACCCCGACGTGGTGTTCTACGAGACCTTCGCCTGCGGCTCGGAGCGCAATTACACGAACTACTGCAATCCAGAGCTCGAGAAGCTCATGCACCAGCAGTCGCAGATGACAGACTTCGAGAAGCGGCGCGCGCTGGTTTGGGAGATCGACAAGAAGCTCCAGGAGGACGGCGCGCGTCCGGTTATCTCGCACGGTCGCGGCGCCACCTGCTGGCACCCCCAGGTCAAGGGCGTGAACATCGCCGTCAACTCGATATACAACCACTGGCGCTTCGAGCACGTCTGGCTCGACAAGTAGTCATCGTCGCGTTCCCCGAACACAAAGCGCGCAGGCCAATCCCATGGGCTCCTATATCGTCAGGCGTCTGCTGCTGATGGCGTTGACCCTATTCGGGATGTCGATCGTCATCTTCCTGTTGCTGCGCATCGTGCCGGGCAATATCGCCGACATCCTCTTCGAATCGGCGGGCATGGTCGATCCGGCGGAGAAGGCCAAGATCACCAAGGAACTCGGCCTCGACCTGCCGCTGTGGACGCAGTACGCGCAGTGGATCGGCGGGTTGTTCCAGGGCGATCTCGGCTACTCCTACGTCTCGGAAAAGCCGACCATAGAGGAGATCGGCCCGCGCATCCCGATCACGGCCAAGCTCGCCGTGCTGGCGCTGGTGTTCTCTGCCCTGATCGGTGTACCGCTGGGCGTGATCAGCGCGGTGCGCCAGAATACGCCGCTGGACTATGTCCTGCGCATCGTCAGTCTGAGCGGCCTGTCACTGCCGTCGTTCTGGCTCGGCCTGCTGATCTTGATGGCCGCCGTACACTGGTTTGGCGACATCCCGATCTATACATCACCGCCCAAGACGCTGTGGGCCGAGCTGGCGCTCTATCTCGTGCCGGCCGCCGCCGTGGGCTTCCGTGCCTCGGCGATCATCATGCGATTGACCCGATCATCCATGCTCGAGGTGCTGCGACAGGATTACATCCGAACGGCGCGCTCGAAAGGCGCCACCGAGCGGTCGGTGAACTACCGCCACGCGCTGCGCAACGCCGTGCTGCCGGTGGTCACCATCATCGGCATCGAAGCGGCCTTCCTGCTGGGCGGCCTGATCGTCACGGAGACGGTGTTCAACATCCCGGGTGTGGCGCGCTTCCTCGTCGAAGCGATCCGCTGGCGCGACTATCCGATCGTGCAGAATCTCGTGTTGTTCATAGCCCTCGTCGTGGTCGTGGTGAACTTCCTGGTCGACATGGCTTACGTGGTGCTCGATCCACGTATCCGGTACTCGGATTGAGGAGGCGACCATGGCCGCTATCGACCATCAAGCCGAGCTGATCCGCGCCGGCGCCAACATCTCCACCAACTGGGGGAGCATCAAGTTCTTCGCTCGCCGCTACCCCATGGGTGCCGCCGGCGCGGTTATCTTCGCCGTCTTTGTCTTCTGCGCGCTGTTCGCCAACTGGATCGCGCCGATGGATCCCTTCTCGACCAACGCGCGCGCCTCGCTGTCGGAGCCCAATGCGTCCTACTGGCTCGGCGCCGACTTCATGGGCCGCGACATGTTCAGCCGCATCGTGCACGGCGCGCGTATCTCGCTTGCCGTCGGCATCGGCGCGATGATCTTGGGCAGCGGTATCGGCGTCGCCGTCGGCTTGGCCTCTGGCTATATCGGCGGCTGGTTCGACCTAGTGGTCCAGCGCATCTCCGACATCATGCAGTCGCTGCCGCTGCTGGTGCTGGCATTGGTCATGGCCGCTTCGCTCGGGCCGTCGCTGCGCAACACCATCATCGCCATCGCTATCCCGCTGGTGCCCACCGTGGCGCGCATCGTGCGCTCCAATACGCTGTCATTGCGCGAGATGCCGTTCGTCGAGGCGGCGCGCGCCGTGGGCATGAGCGAGTTTCGCATCGCCATCCGCCACGTTCTGCCCAACACCCTGGCGCCGCTGATCGTGCTGGCCACGGCGCAGCTCGGCTCGGCGATCCTTACCGAGGCGTCGCTCTCCTTTCTCGGCCTCGGCGTGCCCGAGCCGCATCCATCCTGGGGCCGCATGCTGTCGGAATCGGCCGCGGAGTATGTGCGCCGCGCGCCGTGGCTGGTGATCTTCCCCGGCCTGGCGATCAGCTTGATCGTCTTCGGCACCAATCTGCTAGGCGACGCCCTGCGCGACATCCTCGACCCACGGCAGCGGAGCTAGCGAAGCATGCCGGATCACCGCGCCGACACCGTCAGCAGGACCAACAGCGACGTTGCGCTCGAGGTCGACGGACTCACCACCTGGTTCTACACCCGCCGCGGCATCGTCAAGGCGGTCGATAACGTCTCCTTCCACGTGCGCAAGGGCGAGACCCTGGCGATCGTGGGCGAATCGGGCTGCGGCAAGAGCATCACGGCGCTCTCCGTGATCCGCCTGATCCCGACGCCACCGGGCCGTATCGTGGCGGGCAGCGTCAAGCTCAACGGCGTCGATCTGATCCAGCTCGACGAAGCGCAGATGCGCGACGTGCGCGGCAACCAGATCTCGATGATCTTCCAGGAGCCGATGACCTCGCTGAACCCGGTCATGACCGTGGGTCGGCAGGTGTCGGAGGCGCTGCGCCTGCACCAGAAGCTCTCGAAGCAGGACGCCATGGCGCGCGCGATCGAGATGCTGCACAAGGTCAAGATCCCCGAGGCCGAGCAGCGCGCCAAGGAGTATCCGCACCAACTCTCCGGCGGCATGCGCCAACGCGTGATGATCGCCATGGCGCTGGCCTGCAATCCCGAGGTGCTGATCGCCGACGAGCCGACCACGGCGCTCGACGTCACCATCCAGGCGCAGATCCTGCAGCTCATCGTCGAATTGCAGCGCGATCTCGGCGCCGCGGTGATCCTGATCACGCACGACCTCGGCGTCGTCGCCGAGACGGCGCGGCGCGTCGTAGTGATGTACGCCGGCCGCAAGGTCGAGGAGGCCGAGGTCGGTGAGCTCTTCGCGCGGCCATTGCATCCCTATACGCGCGGCCTGATGGGCTCGATCCCGCGCCTGGGCCTGATGCGCGGCGAGGAAACCCAGACCGGCGAGCGTCTGCAGGAGATCGTCGGCACCGTGCCGGCGCTCAATGACCTGCCGCCGGGTTGCCACTTCGCCCCACGCTGCACGATGGCCGACGATCGCTGTCGCGCTGAATACCCATCCTATGTCGAGCACGTTCCCGGTCACTGGGCCGCCTGCTGGCACGCCGGCAAGACGAAAGGAGAGGCGCGTGGCTGAGGCGGCACAGAAGCAGCGGATCCCCGCGGTCGAGGTCGTCGACCTCAAGAAGCATTTCCCGGTGAAGAAGGGATTGCTGCGCCGCACGGTGGGCCACGTGCATGCCGTCGACGGCGTGAGCTTCGCGATCTACGAGGGCGAGACCTTGGGCCTAGTGGGCGAGAGCGGCTGCGGCAAGTCGACGGTCGGCCGCTTGCTGCTGCGCCTGATCGAGCCCAGCGCAGGCAGCATTATGGTCGACGGCGCCGATGTCAGCCGCATGAGCAAGGCGGAGATGCGGCCCTATCGCCGGCAGATGCAGATCATCTTCCAGGATCCCTTTTCGTCGCTCAATCCCCGCATGTCGGCCGGCGACATCGTCGGCGAGCCGCTGATGGTGCACAACATCTCGCGTGGCAAGGAGCGGCAGGAACGGGTCGCCGCGCTGTTCGAGCGCGTCGGCCTGCGCCCGGCGCAGATGCGGAACTACCCGCACGAATTCTCCGGCGGCCAGCGCCAGCGCATCTGTATCGCCCGCGCGCTCGCGCTGGGGCCGAAGGTGATCGTCGGCGACGAGCCGGTGTCGGCGCTCGACGTGTCGATCCAGGCCCAGGTGATCAATCTGCTGATGGACCTGCAGCGCGGCTCGAACCTCGCCTACCTGTTCATCTCGCACAATCTCGCCGTCGTCGAGCACATCAGCCATCGCGTGGCGGTGATGTATCTCGGCCGTATTGTCGAGGTCGCCGAGAAGAAGACGATCTTCACCTCACCCCAGCATCCCTACACCGAGGCGCTGCTCTCGGCGGTGCCGGTGCCGGATCCGGCGATCAAGCGCGAAAAGCGGCTGGTCGAAGGCGATGTACCGAGCCCGGTGCGCCGGCCCACGGGCTGCCACTTCCACACCCGCTGCCCCTACGCGATCGACCGTTGCAAGGTCGAGGAGCCAACGCTCAAGCCGGCGGTCAAGTCGCCCGAGACGCTCGTCGCCTGCCATCTGCGCTGATATAGCTGGCGGGCGATGAACCCGCCGCGTATCGCTCCCAGACCGCCCGGACCACGCGAAGCGAAGCTGCTGATGGAAGCGGCCGACGCTTTGCGGCGTGGCGATACGACAGCGGCCGAGCCGAAGCTGCGCGCCTATTGCGCCCAGGCGCCGTCCGATCCGGTCGGTCTCTACAATCTCGCCAAGCTGATCCGCCGCGAGGCCGACGAGGCCACGGCGCTGCTGGAGCGTGCCGTGGCATTGGAGCCGCGCTTCTACGAAGCCTGGCTCAATCTCGGCACCTTGCTGACCGACCGGGTGCGCTTCGGCGAGGCGGAGCGCGCGTTGCGCGCGGCGGTGCGCCTGCAGGCCGGCTCGGCCAACGCCGCCTTCAATCTCGCCATTCTGCTGCACAAGATGGGCCGGATCGATCGGGCCCTGGCCGAGATCGACCGTTGCCTCACGCTCGCGCCCGACATGATCGAAGCGCAACGCGAACGGCTCAATATCCTGCTCTACGCCGAAGGCTCGACACCACGTTCGATCTTCGACGCCCATCGCGCGATAGGGCAACGCATCGAGAGCGGCGTCACGCCGATCCCCCGTTCTCCCCGACCGCGCCAGAGCGGCGAGCGACTGAGAATCGGCTATATCTCGCCCGACCTGCGCAGCCACGCCGTGTCGCATTTCTTCGCGCCGATCATCGCTGCGCATAGCCGCGACGCGGTCGAGGTGTTCTGCTACGCCGAGGTCCCGGTCGAGGATGAGGTGAGCCGCTTCATCCGCGGTCATGCCCAGGGTTGGTTCACGACCTGCGGTATCAGCGACGACGACGTGGCGCGCCGTATCGTTGCCGATCGAATCGACGTGCTAGTCGATCTCGCCGGACACTCCAACGGCAACCGTCTCGGGGTACTGGCCCGCCGGCCGGCGACAGTGCAGGGGACCTGGATCGGCTATCCGGCCACGACCGGCACGGATTGTGTCGATTTCCGTGTCTCGGACGCCGTGACCGACCCGCCGGGGCTGAGCGATGCGCTGCACAGCGAGCGCCTGTTGCGGCTCGACCCGGTGTTCCTTTGCTACGCCGGGCCGTCCGACGCGCCGGAGCCCGACCCGTCGCCCTGCATGGCCGCGGGCCGCATCACCTTCGGCTCGTTCAACAACATCATGAAGCTGTCGCCGTCGGTGGTGGCGACCTGGAGCCGAATCCTTGCCGCCGTTCCCGGCTCGCGGTTGCTGCTCAAGAGCTCCAGTACGATCGACCAGACGGCGACCGACGAGTTGCTGGCGCGCTTCGCGGCGCATGATGTGGAGCCCGGACGTGTCCAATGCATGCCCAAGAGCCGCATGCTCGCGGATCACTATCGTCTGTATGGGCAGATCGACATCGCGCTGGATCCATTCCCGTACAACGGTACGACCACGACCTGCGAAGCGATGTGGATGGGCGCGCCCGTGGTGGCGCTAGAGGGCGTCATCGGCCGGCACGCGGCACGGGTCAGCGCCTCGTTGTTGCGCTCGGTCGGGCTGAACGACCTCGTGGCGGCGACCCTGGACGAGTATGTCGAGATCGCCGCCCGACTGGCCGCCGACCACGGCACGCTAACGCGGCTGCGGTCTGGCATGAGGGCCCGCCTTCGCAGCTCGCCGCTGATGGATGCGCGCGCGACGGCGCTTGCGCTCGAGAACGGCTATCGCGAGGCCATGCGGGCGCGATCGGCCGATCAATAGGGCAGAGCGATGCCTTGCTAGGCCGTCGACATCATCTCGTCGGTCGGCCACGACTTCTGGCAGGGCGGCGCGGGTCGGGCGCGACGATGCGATCGCCCCGCCCGCGCGTCCTGGATCAGTTCGACAGCCGGTAGAACTTCGCGGCGTTATCGCAGGTGATCTGCTTGGTGATCGCCGCCGGCAGATGCGCGAACTGCTCGGCGATATACTTGTCGGATTGCGGCCACACGCCGTCGCCGTGCGGGTAGTCGGAACCCCACATCAGCGTCTCGGCGCCCATGTCCTCGATGATCTTCAGGCCAACGCGGTCGAACTGGAAGGTCGCTTTGCACTGGCGCCGCCAGTAGTCGCTGGGCTTCATCTTCAGGCCCAGATCGGTGAAGCGGTCTTCCCACTCGTAGTCCATGCGGTCGAGCGCGTAGGGCACCCAGCCGCAGCCGCTCTCGCCGAAGGCGACGCGCAGATTGGGATAGCGCTCGAAAACGTTGGCCGACATCATCGCCGCCAGGATGTTCACCAGGTTCATCTGGAAGCCGGACACCACGGTGAAGAACACGCGCCGGCCGACCTGGCCGCCATGCTTCTCGATGGTGTTGGGCGGGATGGTCGGGAAGGTGTGGAAGTGCAGCGGCAGGTCGACGTCGTTGACCGCCGCCCACAGCGGATCCCACATCGGGTGCCACATCGGCTCCATGTCCCAGGAGCACGACAGCTCGAGCCCCCGCAGGCCCAGCTTGGCGGCGCGGTAGATCTCCTTCACCGCCTCCTCGACATCGCCGTAGGGCAGGCAGGCGAGACCGATATGCCGGTCGGGATAGTGGCTGCAGAAGCTCTTCAGCCAGTTGTTGTAGATGCGCATCATCTCGTTGGCCGCCTCGGGATCGTTCAGCCGGCTGGCGGCGCCGAGGATGCCGTAGATCACCTCGGCGTCGACGTTGTCGCGATCGAGGTCCTTGATGCGCAAATGCGGGTCGGAGACGCGGCGGATGTCCTTGGCGCCATCGGCGTACAGGCCGGTCTCGGCCATGATGTCGACGCGGTGGTGCTTGCCGGGTTGGTACTTGGAGCCGGCCGGGCCGACGCCGTTCTTGAAGCCGAAGCTCGAGCCCGACTTGGTCACCCATTTCGCGCCTTCCGGCGTGTCGGTGACGAAGGGCATGCGGTCCTTGAGCTCGCGCGGCGCTTCGCTGACGAAGAGCTCCGGCGGCATCCAGGGCATGTCGAGATGGCAGTCGGCCGAAATCCTATTGTACTTCATCGCCCGTCTCCTGGTTCCCTGGCGCCGATACTAGCAGCGTTTCGACATGTCGTCCCCGCAGGGCAGCTATCGGCGACGGGAGGCCCCGTCCGGGTGTACCATCTACCCAACCAATCACAGGAGGAACGACCGATGACGTACGATCTGGTCATCCGCAACGGCATGATCGTCGATGGCTCCGGCCTGCCGCGCTATCGCGGCGATGTCGGCGTCAAGGACGGCCGCATCGTCACGATCGGGCGCGTTCCCGGGAATGGCGCGAAAGAGACCATCGACGCCGAGGGCCACGTCGTTTCGCCGGGCTTCATCGACGGCCACACCCACATGGATGCCCAGATCTTCTGGGATCCGATCGGTACCAGCTCCTGCTACCAGGGCGTCACCTCGGTGGTCATGGGCAATTGCGGCTTCACCCTGGCGCCCTGCCGCGAGAGCGAGGCCGACCTCGTCTTCCGCAACCTCGAGCGCGCCGAGGACATCAGCCGCGCCGCCATGCTCGCCGGCATCAAGTGGCGCTGGGAGACCTTCCCCGAGTTCCTGGACGTGCTGGAGTCGTTGCCCAAGGGCATCAACTACGCCGGCTATATCGGCCACTGCGCGCTGCGCACCTATGTGATGGGCCAGCGCGCCTTCACCGAGGAAGCCAGCGAAGCCGACATGAAGGCGATGGTGCATCACCTCAAGGAAGCGATGCGCGCCGGCGCCTATGGCTTCTCGACCACGCGCAGCGTCAACCATCAGACCTCCGACGACAAGCCGGTGGCGTCTCGTCTTGCCACCTGGGGCGAGTTCGAGGCGCTGGTGCATGCCATGGGCGAGCTGGGCACCGGCCTGGTCGAGGTCGCGGGCGAGCCGTCTGGCGCCGACAGCGACAAGGCGATCAAGTACTACAACGACCTCGCCAAGCTCTCCGCGTCGAGCGGCCGGCCGATCACCTTCGGCCTGTTCAGCCGGCGCCAGAAACCCGGCGCCTGGCGCGGCACGTTCGACATCATCGAGAAGGCGGCGCAGATGGGCGGCCGCCTGTTCGCGCAGGTGCACAGCCGCGCGCTCAACGTGCTGCTGTCCTTCGAGACGCACACGCCGTTCGACAAGTGGGAGTATTGGCGCGAGATCCGCGCGCTGCCGCTGTCGGAGCAGAAGAAGGCGCTCCAGGATCCCGAGAAGCGCCGCCGCCTGGTCGAGATCGCCTCGCGTCCCTATGACGGCCCACAGGTATTCGGCACCGAGGCGCGCCCGCCGTCGTGGGAGTACGTCTACGCCATGGAGACCATCGAAGGCCCGCACCGGTCGATGGCCGAGCTGGCGCGCCAGCGCAACACGCATCCGGTCGACGTGATGATCGACATGGCGCTCGAGCGCGACATGAAGTTCTTCATGATCCAGCCGATCGCCAACGAGGATCAGTCGGCGGCGCTCGAATTGATGAAGCATCCCCGTTCGGTGGTGACCTTCTCCGACTCCGGCGCGCATGTCTCGCAGATCATGGACTCCTCGCTGCAGACGCATCTGCTGAGCCACTGGGTGCGCGAGAAGCAGGCCTTCACGCTCGAGGAAGCGGTGAAGATGATCACCTGCGATACCGCCACACAGTTCGGCTTCCACGATCGCGGCCTGCTGCGTGAGGGCATGGCCGCCGACATGGTGGTGTTCGATCCCAAGACCGTGGGGCCGCAGATGCCGGAGGTTGTCACCGACCTGCCGGCCGGCGCCAAGCGCCTGCGGCAGAAGGCGCACGGCATCCGTGCGACGGTGGTCAACGGCCAGACGCTGCTGCGCGATAACGAGCCAACGGGAAATCTGCCGGGCAAGTTGGTGCGCTCGAAGCTGCCGGCCTGAGCCGAATCGCAAGGTATTCTTGATGTTTAGCGCCCCGTCGGTGATCGGCGGGGCGTTTTTCTTTGGGGGCGGCAGCAGAAAAATCGCACCTGTGGATAAATCCTGCTTGACTGTAAGCGAGTGCTCATTCTATGCATTGTCCATAGAGAGTGAGTGCTCAGTTTTACGAACCGCAATCGCGGAGCGGCTGAGCGGAAGGCGAGAGTAGCCATGGTCAAGACGTTCTTCGTGGAAGAGGGCCATATGGCCCGCAGCGGCGGCACTTGGTACGAGCCGGGCATCCTGCTGGTCGTCGAGCCGCACGAGCGTGTCGATGTCTTCGCGGCCGAGCGCGGCATGCCGACGGTCTTCGAGGGTCGCTATACCTTCGAGCGCCTCAACGTCGATCTGCCTCCGGCGGGCCTGCTGAGCGCCGGCCACCTCAATGGTGGCTCGCTGCACGAGGTCGAGGGTAGCGCCACCGCGCGCAGCTCCGCCGCCGGCCAGCGCAAGGTCGAGGCCGCTGTCTGGTCGATGCCGAAGCTGCCGCCGATGCGCGCGCTGGTCCACTGAGACCCTCGAATCTTTCGTCGGCCTGTCCGATACTCCGCCCGCACCGGCGCTCCGAAGGGGAAGCGCCGGCCGGGAGGGGACGATGGGCAAGCTCGACGGCAAGGTGGCGATCGTCACCGGCGCTAGCCGCGGCATAGGCCAGGCGATCGCCGAACTCTTCGCCGCCGAGGGCGCGAAGGTCGTGGTCGCCGCCCGCACGCTAAAGGAAGGCGACCACATGTTCGAGGGCTCCCTCGGACGCACGGTCGCCGAGATCAAGGCCAAAGGCGGCGAGGCCAGCGCGGTCGCCGCCGATGTCTCCGTCGATGACGAGTGCATCAAGCTCGCCGACGCGGCGCGCAAGGCCTACGGGCCGATCGACATCCTCGTCAACAACGCCGCGCTGAACTACTACCTGCCGACCGAGACCTATCCGACGAACCGCTGGATCAAGGCATTCGCGGTCAACGTGCATGGCCCGTTCATGCTCAGCAAGGCCGTGCTGCCAGACATGATCGCGCGCAAGGCGGGCGCTATCGTCAACATCAGCTCGGGCTCGGCGATCGGGCCGGGCCGCGGCCCTTACGAAGACAAGACAGTGCGCGGCGGCGTGATGTACGGCGCCACCAAGGCGGCGCTGGAACGCTTCACCCAGGGCCTGGCGCAGGAGATGTCGGCGCATGGCGGCATCGCGATCTCCGCGCTGTCGCCCTCGCGCGTCGTGCCGACGCCCGGCACCGTGCACCACAAGCTGGTGACGGGCATCGACGATCCCAGGGGCGAGCCCCCCAGCATGATGGCGCGCGCCGCCCTCCTGCTGGCGAGTGAGCCGGCATCGAAGGTCAACGGACGCGTCACCTACAGTCAGCAGATTCTCAAGGAATTCGGCTGGATCGAGAAGGCCGCCGGCCGTGGCGTCGATTCGGTGGGCTCGGGGTACTCGCAGATATGATCGTCGCCAAGAGGCAGATCGAGATCGAGTGGGGACACTGCGATCCGGCTGGCATCGTCTTCAACCCGCGCTTCTTCGAGTGGTTCGATCACTGCACCGCAGGCCTCTTCGCCCATGTCGGCCTGCGTAAGCACGAGATGGTCAAGGCCTTTGACTTCGTCGGCTTCCCCCTGGTCGAGTCGCGCGCGAGGTTCCTGCGGCCGGCGAAGTTCGGCGACATCGTGGTGATCGAAAGCTCGATCGCTGAATTCCGCCGCTCCAGCTTCGACGTGAACCACCGGCTGCTCAACGGCGGTGAGTTGGCGGTCGAAGGCTTCGAGACACGCGTGTGGTCGGGCCGCCATCCCGACGATCCGCACCGGCTGAAGTCGCAGCCGATCCCCGAGGCCGTGATCGCGAAGTTCCGCGATGGCTGAGGAGCGCACACAGGTCGCCATCATTGGCGCCGGGCCGGCCGGCCTGTTGCTCGGCCAGATGCTGCACGTGGCCGGCATCGATAGCGTGATCCTCGAGCGCCAAGACCGCGCCTATGTCGAGAACCGCATCCGCGCCGGCGTGCTGGAACAGGGCACGGTCGACATGCTGCACGAAGTCGGCGTCGATGCGCGTCTGAAGCGCGAAGGCCTGGTCCATGACGGCGTCGAGATCGCGTTCCTCGGCAAGCGTCATCGGGTCGACTTCCGCGATCTCGTCGGCAAGACCGTCACCGTCTACGGCCAGACCGAAGTCACGCGCGATCTGATCGAGGCGCGGCTGGCGGCCGGCCGGCCGCTGGTCTTCGAGGCCGCGGACGTGGCTATCCACGGCGCGGATGGCGATTCGCCGTCGCTGACCTGGCGCAAGGACGGCGCGGCCCACACCCTGCGCTGCGACTACGTCGCGGGCTGTGACGGCTATCATGGCGTCAGTCGCCAGACGATCCCGCAGCACCTCTTGCGCACCTACGACCGCACCTATCCCTTTGGCTGGCTGGGCATACTCGCCGATGTGCCGCCCGCCTCACACGAGCTGATCTACGCGGCTCACGAGCGTGGCTTCGCACTGGCCAGCATGCGCTCACCGCGCCGCAGCCGTTACTACATCCAGTCGAGGATCGAAGAGAACCTCGCGGAGTGGCCCGACGACAGGATATGGGAGGAGCTGAAGCTGCGCCTGGGCGTGTCAATGACCACCGGGCCGTCGATCGAAAAAAGCCTGGCGCCATTGCGCAGTTTCGTAGCGGAGCCGATGCGCTGGGGTCGGTTGTTTCTCGCTGGCGACGCCGCGCACATCGTGCCGCCGACCGGTGCCAAGGGGCTCAACCTCGCCGCTTCCGACGTGTACTACCTGTCACGGGCGTTCGCGGCGCGCTACAGGGGCGGCAATGAGGATCTGCTCGACGCCTATTCCTCCATGGCGCTGGCGCGCGTCTGGAAGGCCGAACGATTCTCATGGTGGCTGACCTCGATGCTGCACAAATTCCACGATCCCGGCTCGTTCGAGGCGCGCATGCAACTCGCCGAGCTGGAGTACCTGATGGGCTCGCGCGCCGCGCGTACATCGCTGGCCGAGAACTATGTCGGCCTGCCGTATTGAGCGGCGGACGAAGGAGGAGACGATGGACGGCTACAATCCACGGGACTGGTCGACCCAGCCGCCTTATCTCGCGCCCGAGTACAAGTCGACGCCGCTGCGCTCGCCGACCAAGCCGTTGATCCCGTTGAAGCAGACGCTGTCGGAGCTCACCGGCCCGGTCTATGGCCACGACAGCGTCGGCGAGCTCGATGCCGATCTGACGCGCAATGGCCGCAAGGGCGGTGAGCCGCAGGGTGAGCGCATCATCGTCACCGGCCGTGTGCTCGACGAGAACGGCAAGGCGGTGCCCGACGCGCTGGTCGAGCTGTGGCAGTGCAACGCCGCCGGCCGCTACATCCATGCGGCCGACCAGCACGACGCGCCGCTCGATCCCAACTTTTTTGGTGGCGGGCGTTGCGTCAGCGATGCCGAGGGCCGCTACAAGTTCATGACCATCAAGCCCGGCGCCTATCCCTGGCCCAACCACCACAACGCCTGGCGGCCGGCGCACATCCACTTCTCGCTGTTCGGGCCGAGCTTCCTGACCCGACTGGTGACGCAGATGTATTTCCCCGGCGATCCCCTGCTGGCGCTCGATCCGATCTTCGGCGCGACACCCGCGAGCGCGCGCGATCTGCTGGTGTCGCAATTCTCGATCGATGTCACCCAGCCCGGCTATGCGCTGGGCTATGTCTTCGACATCGTGCTGCGCGGCCGCAACGCCACGCCGATGGAGAGCTGATCCATGGCGCTGAAGCAGACACCATCGCAGACCGTCGGCCCGTACTTCGCTTACGGGCTGACGCCGCAGCAATACGGTTATCCCATGACCAGCATCGCCTCGGGGGCGATGTGCCAGGCCGATACCGAGGGCGAGCGCATCCGCGTCGAGGGCCGTGTCTTCGACGGCGCCGGCGCCACGGTGGTCGACGCCATGATCGAGTTCTGGCAGGCCGACGCGCAAGGCCGCTACGCGCACCCCGCCGACACGCGCGGCTCGAACGCGCGCTTCAAGGGCTTCGGCCGTACCGGCACCGGCACGGACCCCGAGCACCGCTTCATCTTCGATACCATCAAGCCGGGCCGTGTCGACGCGAAGCAGGCGCCGCACATCAACGTCATCTTCTTCATGCGCGGCATGCTGCTGCACGCCTACACGCGCCTCTACTTCGCCGACGAGGCGGCGGCGAACGCTGCCGACCCTGTGCTGCTAAGCGTGCCGGCCGAACGGCGCGACACGCTGATCGCCAGGCGGGAAGGCAACACCTACCGCTTCGACATCCACATGCAGGGCGATCGCGAGACGGTGTTCTTCGACGCCTGACCTACCGGATCGGATCGAGCGCGACCACAGGGATCTGCCGCGAGCCGGCCTTCACCTGGTAGTCGGCGTAGGGCGGCCAGAAGGTGAGCGCGTCGGTCCACATCGCCTGGCGCTCGGCGCCCTCGGCAATGCGTGCCTTGGCCCTCATCTTCTCCGTGCCGACCTGGATCTCGACCTCGGGATTGGCGACGAGGTTGTGGAACCAGCCGGGATGCTCCGGCGCGCCGCCCTTGGAGGCGACGATGTAGTAGCTGCCGCCATGACGGCCGTAGAACAGCGGGAACAGATACTTCTTGCCGGACTTGCGGCCGACCGTGGTCAGCAGCAGCGACGGCACCTCGCGCTCCGGCAGGTTGGGCAGCTTGATCTTGTACATGTGCCCTTCCTTGCCGCCGCTCTTGAGGTAGAGCTCGGTGTGGTCGACCATCCACTTGGGCATGTTGGGGGCGAGCTGAGTCTCGGTCATCTTGGGCCTCGCGGTCGGCGGCTATGCGCCGGCTGGTGTGTCACTGCGCATCGTGTCGAACTTATCACCAGTCTCCGCCGCGGCAACATGAACCCTCGCAAGGCCTCCTTCGCGCTCCGACCACGCGAATGACCCGGCTACCTCGATGGCGTTGGTTGTTGTAGCCTCACGGCACACAACAGCGGAAAGCCCGCGACGGCGTTGCGACAGCTCCTCAAACTTCTGCACACCATGGGAGCGATTGGACTGATGGGAGCGATGGCCTCCCTTCTGGTGCTCCTGTATGTCGCGCCACCGCCGACCCAGTTGGCTGGATACGCTCTAATCAGGAAAGCGATGGGCGAGATCGCAACCTGGATCTTCTTTCCCTCGCTTGGTTTGGTCGTGGTCGCTGGTCTCCTGGCGATCGCCTATACCCGCGCCTACCAGAACGCGGGCTGGGTTTGGGCAAAGGCCGGGACCGGTATTCTGATCTTCGAGGGCGGCTTCATCGGCGTGCTCGGGCCGATGCAGCAGGAAGCGGAGCAGAGCGCCAAGGCGCTCGCTGGCGAGGTCGATCCAGCGACGCTCGGAATATCTCTCGGCAGCGAGTTGGGCACGCTTTGGGTTGTGCTCGTCGTGGCTGCCGTTAACGTCGTGCTCGGCGTCTGGCGCCCCCGGCTCTCCTGGCGTCGCGAGTGAGGACGTCGCGTTTGGCTCCCCATACCGAGGCGGTCCCGGGTCGCTGGACGCGTGGCCTCGGGGTTTGATGGTGCTTCATTTGTTTCGCCGGTCTGCGCAAGACGGCTACTCGGCGGATCGCCCCGAACTTCCCGCCACGCCAAGGCCATTCAGAATCGGTATTGCCTATGGAGACTATGCGATCGGAGGGCGGGACGGATTCCAGCGCGCCTCGCGAGGTGTCCGCACAGTTGTTGGATTTCGTTGATCCCCGGCCCATGGTCCATCCCATATCCCGGAAGATCTCGCGACGCCACGTCCCGCCGCGCCTATCCCAAGCGGTTGCGGTGCTGTGCTGCACCGCGGTGGCTGCCGACGAAAAGCCGCAGATGCGCTGTGGCAGGAATTTGGCGCCCCCTACGGGATTCGAACCCGTGTTTCAGCCTTGAGAGGGCCGCGTCCTGGGCCTCTAGACGAAGGGGGCGGAGGCCAGCGACGGGCTTTTAGGCCATGAATCCTTGCCGCGCAACCCCGGTCCGTCCAACCATGGCATGGGCCGGGGTGGGCCGGGGACGGAGCGGCATGGTCGCGTTCAAGACGGCACCGGATCTCAATCCCTGGACGCCTCGCTTCCGTTGCCTGCCGGGCACGATCGACGCCATATCCATGTGTTCGGCCCGGCCGATTGCCGCCCCTATGGCCCGAAGGCCGGGTATCTGCCGCGCGAGGCGCCGCCCGCGACTGATGCCGGGCTTCAGGACACGCTATGCGTATCCGCGTCAGTGATCACCAGCGGCGGTGCATCCCGGTTGACATTGCCCATGCTCTCTACGGCCTCCCGACCGTGGCATAGTCGCGCCCACAAGATCACGGAGGAAACGCAGATGGCTGAGATCGAGACGGTGACCGTGCCGGCGCAGACCGTGCGGGCGCAGTGCGAGGCTATCCTGCGCGCATGGGGCATGTCGGACGAGCACGTGAAGATGACGGCTGACGTGCTGCTGGAGACCGATCTGCGCGGAATCGAATCGCACGGGATGTCGATGCTGCCGATCTACAACGATATGCGTGGCAAGAAGATCAACATGACGCCGGATATCCACGTCGTGAAGGAGACGCCGGTCTCGGCGCTGATCGACGCCGACAACGGCATCGGTCACATCGCCTCGACCATCGGCATGGGCATGGCGATCGCCGAGGCCAAGGCCATGGGCCTGGCCGTCGTGTGTGTGCGGCGCTCCGCGCATTTCGGCGCGGCGGGCTGCTACAGCGATATGGCGGCGCGTGCCGGCATGATCGGCATTGTCACCACTTCGGCGCGCGGCATCACCATGGTGCCGACGCACGGCACGGTGCCGGTTTTCGGCACCAACCCGATCTCGGTGGCGGCGCCGGCCGGCAAGCATCAGCCGTTCAATCTCGACATGGCGACGACGCCGGTGGCGGTGAACAAGCTCAAGGTCTACTGGTTGAAGGGCAAGGAGATCCCCGAGGGCTGGGCCTACAACGAGCAGGGCGGCTCCGAGCGCAACGCCGAGCGCGCCTTCAAGACCAAGCGCATGGCGCCATTGGGCGGCACACGCGAGAGCGGCGGCCACAAGGGCTACGGCCTGGCGATGGTGGTGAACATCCTGTCGCAGACGCTTGCCGGCACGACTTTTCAGCCGCTGCGCGTGAAGCGCGAAGGCACCGATACGCCGGACAATATCGGCCACTTCTTCCTGGTGATCGATCCCAAGCTGTTCCGCGAAGAGGGTGAGTTCGAGTCCGATCTCGACGAGATGATGGACTTCCTGCGCGGCCAGGTGCCGGCCGACGCCGCGCAGCCAGTGCTGGTGCCGGGCGATCCCGAGTATGCCGAGAAAGAGACGCGGCTACGCAACGGCATCCCGGTTCCGCGTATGCTGGCCGATCAGATCCGCGACGTCTGCCGCAAGAGCAACGCGGCATATCTGCTGGAGGGGTGACGGGTGAGCCATCCGATCGTCGGGACGTGGCGCCTCACGTCGTTCACCGAGAGGGACCTCACGACCGGCGCCGTCGCGTATCCCATGGGCGAGGGCGCGAAGGCGATGGTCATCTACACCGCCGACGGTTACGCCGCGACGATCTTCACGGCGGAAGGGCGTAGCGCGGCCACTGCCGCACCGGCGAGCGAATCGGAGGCCGCGCAGCTCTATCGCAGCATGATCGCGTTCGCCGGCCGCTACGAGCTGGACGGCGACAGGCTCACCTACAGGCCGGAGATCACTTGGAACGAGGCCTGGAACGGTACGACGCAGGTGCGTTTCTTCGTCATCGATGACGATCGGCTGCGCGTTGACTCGGCGCCCATCGCTAGCCCGTCGAGTGGCAACCAGATTGTCTTCAGCCTGGCTTGGGAACGCGCAAAATAGTCTTCAATCCGCGCTGCGCATGTCGCGGCGCTGCGAGCGCGACAGGATGTAGGCGGGTAGCAGCGCCAGCAAGGTCACGCCGCCCACGACCATGAAAGTGTCCTGGAAAGCCAATGTCTGGCTCTGCGCGTTGACGACCGTGCCAAGATAGTCGAGCGCGACATTGTGGCGGAGGCGCTCGGTGAGGCCCACGGTCTTCAGCAGGGTCTCGACCTGGTGCATGAGGCGGTCGGTGGCGTGGTTGGCGTAGTCCTGCGTCGCCGTCAGCGCCTCGGCGTGGAAGCGTCCGCGAGTCTCGAGCACGGCGACGAACAGAACCGTGCCCAGCGCGCCGCCGAGCTGGCGCATGAAGTTGGTGGCGCCGGCGCCCTGGCGCACCTTGTCGGGCGGCAGCACCTTCAGCGACGAGGCGTTGAGGCTCGGATTGATGAAGCCGAGTCCGAGCCGCGAGACCATGGTGACCAGGACCAGCGTCCAGAAGACGGTGTTGACGTCGGCCAGGCTCATGAAGTGGAAGCCGATCGCGAACAGGATCAGGCCACCCATGATCATCAGCGCCGGCGGCAGCACGTCGGCCATGCGTCCGGCGACCGGAAAGATCACCGCCAGCATCAGGCCCGCTGGCATCATCATCAGGCCCGAGACCAGCGGCGTGAAGCCTTGTGTGGTCTGCACGAAGACCGGCACGAGATAGGTCGAGCCCATCATGCAGGCGCCGAAGATGAAGGCGACGATGCCGGCCGAGGCGAACTGGCTATTGGCGAACATGCGCACCTCGAGCAAAGGCTTGTCGGTGTGCAGTTCCCAGAGCACGAAGAGGATCGATGCCACCGTGCCGCCGGCCAGGCGCGCGACGATGGTGTCGGAATCCCAACCCTCGCTCTGGCCATAGGCGAAGCCGGTCATGATGCAGAACAGCGCCACGCCGATCAGCAGGAAGCCGATCCAGTCGAAGCGCGGCACCGTCTTGGGCAGCGGCTGGGTCGGCATGAATAGCGAGCCCAGGATCGCCGCCAACAGGCAGAAGGGCAGGGCGACGTAGAAGACGTAGCGCCACGAGAAGAACTCGATCATCAGCCCGCCCAAGGTCGGGCCGATCGCCGGCGCGAAGACAACGCCGAGACCGAAAGTGCCCATCGCCATGCCGCGGCGCTCGGGTGGGAAGACGCTGAAGATGATCGCCATGACCAGCGGCTGGCCGATGCCTGATGAGAAGCCCTGCAGCACGCGGGCGAAGATCAGCACGTCCTCGTTGGGTGCGCTGCCACCCAGCACCGCGCCGCAGGAGAAGATGGCCAGAGAGCCGATGAAGGTCCGGCGCTCGCCCAGCACGCCGACCACCCAGGCGCTGAGCAGCATGCCGAAGGTCATGGTCGCGGCGAAGGCCGACGACATCCATTGCGCCATGTCCTGGCCGATGCCGAAGGCGCCCATGACGTCGGGTACGGCGACGTTCACCGTTGTCATGCTCAGCACCATGGCGACGACGCCGACCATGCCTGTGATGGTGACCAGCCACCGATAGGACGGGCCGTAGCGTTCGGCCAGCACCTCGGTGCTATCGTACATCGATCGCGATCTCGACCATCATGCCGGGCGACAGCACCTTCGGCTTCTCGACGAAATCGATCTTCACCGGCACGCGCTGGGTGATCTTGGTGAAGTTGCCGCTGGGGTTGGGCGTCGGCAGCAGGGCGAAGCGCGCCGTGGTCGAGCTGCCGATGCGCGCGACACGGCCGACGAAGCGCTCGTTGGGATAGGCGTCGACGGTGATCTCGACCGGCTGGCCCACGCGCAAGTAACGGATGCGCGTTTCCTTGATGTTGGCCTCGATCCACACGTCGTTGGGATCGTGCAGCATCAGGATGCGCTGGCCCGGCCCGACATACTCGCCGGCCAGCATGAAGGTACGATCGACGATGGCGGCGATCGGGCTGCGGATGGTGCGATCCTCGACATCGACCAGTTGCTGGCGCAGTTGAGATTGGAGGTTGGCCTCGGCGTGCTCCAGCCCAGCGACCTGGCCGTCGATGACCGCCAGGCGGTCGCGCTCGGCCAAGGCCTCGGCCAGCGCGCCCTCGGCCTGCGTGCGTTCGGCGTCCAGCCGCAGGCGCATGTTCTGCAGCCGCGTTACGGCGGCCTGCGCCGTCTCCAGTTGCTTGTCAGTGATGACGCGGCGTTCGTAGAGCTGCTTGCTGCGCTCCAGCTCCTGGTTGGCCAGCAGGATGTCGGAGTCGAGCATGTCGCGCGCGGCCTGCGTGACCTTGACGCCCGAAGCGCGCGTGCGGGCCTTGGCCTCGGCCTGGTTCTCGATCATTTTTCGTTCGGCGAGCAGGCGCGTGCGGTCGGCCTGGATCGACTGGATCTGCGCACGCAGCGCGTCGGCGCGCAATTTCGCGGTGCGGTCGTCGATGCGGGCTACGACCTGGTTGGCCTCGATCCGCATGCCCTCGCGCACTGGCACTTCAACCAGCCAGCCCTCGGCGCGGCTCGACATGGTGACGATGTCGGCGGAGATGCGCGCGTCGGTCTCGTAGACGTGCGTCGAGCGCAGATAGACCTCGTATCCGCCGAAAATCAGGGCGGCGAAGAGGATCGCGCCGATGACCAGCAGCCGCAGTCGCTGGCGGCTTATCCTGCCGCGCGCTCCCTGCGTGTCCGGCCTATATTTCAGTGACCCGTCTATGCGCGTTTCGTCCCGCTGCTTGTGTAGTGATCATCCGCTCACCGGCGCCCCGGTTCAATAAGCTTCCCGCACAGGGCTGCCACGCGGTCAGGGAAGCTCCAGGCTGACGACCACGGCGGCGCTGGCTATCACGGCCACATCGCCCACTTCCTCATCCGGTACATCAAGACCGCCCTTTACGACCTTCACGGTCACGATGCCGTACGGCAGGGAGGCCTTGACCGCCGCGGCATCGACCTTGTCGGGCTGCTGCACGCCGATCGTGACCTCGACGAACATCGAGGTCTTGGGGTTGACCTTCAGGGTGCGCAGCACCGTCAGCGAGCTGTGATGGATGGCGTCCTGCACCGCGCGCAGGGCCGCCTTGGTGTAGTCGCCGCCGTGCAGGTCGTTGCCGGTGCCCATCTCGAGGATGACGCGCTTGATCGCCATGGCCGTTCTCCTCAAGGCAGGTCGAGCCGCACGACGGCGGCGGCGTTGGCCATGACCGTGACATCGGTGCCGGCGGCGTTGGGAATCTCCAGCCCGCCCTCGACGACGGTGACCGTTCCTGATCCGTGCGGCAGCACCGCCAGTACCTCGGCCTTGTCGACCTTGTCCGGTTTCGGAACCCCGATGGTGACATCGACCCGCATCGAATCGACCGGCTTGCCCAGCGCGTCGGCCACGGTCAGCGAGTTGTGCCACAGCGCGTCCTTCAGGGCGCGCACGGCAGCCTTGGTGTAGTCGCCACCGCGAATATCGGTGCCCATGCCGATCTCCAGCACCACGCGCCTATAGGCCATTGTTTGTCCCCGATTGAGCCTAGTCGGCCGAGACTGTAGGCGGGATGCGCCGGGCATGCCACGACGCGAAACCGGCGGGCAGCCATGCCTGCGAGGCGGCTGGGGCCCATGCTAGAAAACGCGCCATGGACGCCGACGCAGCCCTCGATCTTTCCGCCATTCCCAGGATGGCCGACGGCCGAACAGCCGCCGAGCACATCGCCGAGATCGAGGCCAGTTCGCACGCCGAGCGCGTGCCGATGGGCAATGGCGGGCGCATGATGTGGCACGTCTGGGGCGCCGAATCCGGCAAGCCGGTCCTGGTACTGCTGCACGGCGGCGGTGGCTCGTGGCTGCACTGGGTGCGTAACGTGCTGCCGCTGTCGCGACGCTATGCCCTCTACGTCGCCGACCTGCCGGGCCTGGGCGAAAGCGACTCGCCGGACAATCTCGGGGACGTCTGGTCGGTGACCCACTGCGCCAAGCACGCCATGGACGCGCTGCTGCCGAAGGATCAGCGCTTCGACATCGCCGGCTTCTCCTTCGGCGGCAATATCGGCTCGCATATCTGCACGCTCTATGGCGATCGCGTGCGCAGCATGACCCTGGTCGGCCCGGGCGGCTTTCGCATGAAGCGCCTGGCACGCGGCGCGTTGACCCGGCTGACCCGCGATATGTCGGGCGAGACGCTGGTCGCCGAGGCGCGGCGCAATCTCGAAATCCTGATGGTGCACGATCCCAAGGCGCTCGATCCGATCGCGCTGCACATGCAGGTCGTGAACTCGTTGCGCGCCCGCACCAAGAGCCGCGGCATCTCCTCTAAGGGCCTGCTGAGCGACGTCGTGCCGACCCTGCGCACGCGGGTGAACGCGATCTGGGGCGAGTTCGACTCGACGGCCTATCCCTACTTCGAGGAGCGCGAGGTCTTCCTGCGCACGCATCACCCGCAGATCGACCTGCGCTATATCCCCGGCGGCGGCCACTGGATCGCGTTCGAAGGTGCCGACGCTTTCAACGCGATGCTGCCGGACATGCTGGGCAAGCTGCCCGACTAAGGGACCGTTCCCGTCGGCAATGACAGGCAGTGGTTTGCGATCGCGCCGGGTGTGGTGATCCAGAGCGCGTCGCGACAGGAAGCGATGTGCGCCAGCGCGCGACGCAGGTGCTTGAGCCGATAGGGCTGGCCCATCAGATAGCCGTGCAGGGCGATGCCCATGACCAGCGGTTGGCCAGTGGATTGCCGGCGCATCTCGTCGAAATTGTCGACGATCATATCGGCGAAGGTCGTGGCGTCGACCTTGCGTCCGACGATCATCGGGATGTCGTTGAGTTCCTGCGGATAAGGCACGGCGAGGATCGTGCCGCCGGCGCGCACGCGGAAGCGGATCGGTTGGTCGTCCATGCACCAATCCAGCAGGTAGCGGTAGCCGGCCTCCGCCAGCAGGTCGGGCGTGACGCGGCTCTGCGAGATCCATGGTCCGAGCCAGCCCGCCGGTGGCGCACCCTCCTGCTTGGCGATGCGCGCGGTCGCCTCGGCGATCAGGCGTCGCTCGTCCACCTCGTCGAGCACGCCCTGACGCTCGCTGTTGGTGCGGCCGTGGCCGACGATCTCGTCGCCACGCGCGCGATGCGCGGCGATGAGCTGCGGCGCGTAGTCGTACATCGCGCTGTTGACCAGCGCGGCCGAGGGCAGGGCGAGTTCGTCGAACAGCTCCAGCAGCCGCCAGGCACCGACGCGATTGCCATAATCCCGCCAGGCGAAGTTCAGCACGTCGGGTTGCGGTCCGCCCGGCGCCAGCTCGGCCCCCAGGCCCTCGCCGAAGGCGAAATGCTCGAGGTTCAGCGCGAGATAGATCGCCAGTCGCTTGCCGCCGGGCCAGTGGTAGTCCGGCCGGGCGTTGATCGGCAGATAATCGTAGCGGCTATGGGTGGGTAGGCTCATCGCCCGTTCTTCTAGCACGCACCGTGCCTTGGCACGTCGGTTGCAATCCGGTGGCCAACCATCGCCGGAGAGCCACGTGAAGACCACGCGCCGTACGCTGATCGCCGCCGCCGCCGCGACGCTCGCTATGCCATCGGTGGTGCGCGCCAACGCCTGGCCGAGCAAGCCGATCAGATTGATCGCGACCTTCCCGCCGGGCGGTTTGGCCGACACGATCTGCCGGGTGATGGCGCCGAAATACAGCGAGCTGTTGGGCCAGCAGATCCTCGTCGACAACCGGCCCGGTGCCGGTGGCACTTTGGGCGCCGATCTGGTCGCGAAAGCGCCGCCTGATGGCTACACGCTGGTCATGTCCCACGCCTCGCCGCACGGCGTGGCGCCGGGCATCTATCCCAAGCTGCCGTACGACCCGATCGCCGACTTCTCGCACCTCACCCTGATCGGCGACGCGCCCAACATCTTCATGGTGCCGCCGGAGTCGCCCTACAAGACCTTGGCCGACTTCGTCGCCGCGGTGAAAGCCAAGCCCGGCGAGATCGCCTTCGGCAGCTCCGGCGTCGGCTCGACGACGCATCTGATGGGCGAGAACTTCGGCCAGCTGATCGGCGCCAAGCTCAAGCACGTGCCCTATCGGGGCTCGGCGCCGTCGCTGGCGGACATGTGGGCGGGGGTCATCCCCTCGATGTTCGACCCGATCACCACCAATGTCGGTCACATGCGGTCAGGCAAGATCAAGGTGCTGGCGATCAGCACCGCCAAGCGCATCGCGCCGTTCCCCGATGTGCCGACCTTCGCCGAACAGGGCTTTCCCAAGATGACGACCTCGACCTGGGTCGGCCTGTCGGGTCCCAAGGCCATGCCCGCCGATATCCAGTCGAAGCTCTACGAGGCGACGCTGAAGGTCGTGGCCATGCCTGATGTCCGCGCGCGCTTCGACGAGCTGGCGCTGTTCGTGCCCGAGAAGCCGATGAGCCCGAAGGAGTTCTCTGGCTTTATCGCGGAGTTCGTCGACATCTGGACCAAGGTCAGCAGGGCCGCCAACGTCCAGGTCGAGTAGCGCCCTTCAGCCGGCGAGCCAGCCGCCATCGACCGGCAGTTCGATGCCGGTGACGAAGGCCGCCTCGTCGCTGGCTAGGTAAAGCGCGGCCGCCGCGATGTCGCGCACGTCGCCGAACCGCCCCATCGGGTGGCGCGCCAGCGACCGGGCGCGCGCGGCGTCGGGATCGGGCTGGCGGCCGAACGAGCGGCGCAGCAGCGGCGTGTCGGTCGCGCCGGGCAGGACCGCGTTGCAGCGGATACCCTTGTCGACGTAGTCGAGCGCCACCGACTTGGTCAGCGCCACCACGGCGCCTTTCGACGTGACATAGGCGGCGTTGCCGCGGCCGCCGGCGCGCGCGAGCTGCGAGGCGATGGTGACGATCGAGCCGCGACCTGCCGCCGTCATCGGCCGAAGGCACTCGCGGATCCAGATGAAGGTGCCCGTGACGTTGACCGCTTGCACGGTGTTCCAGTCAGTCACCGATGTGTCGAGCGCCGGCTTGCCCAGCGAGATGCCGGCGGCGGTGACCAGGATATCGACCGCGCCGCATTGCTCGACGCAGGCTCGCGCATGCGCCTCGTCTGTCACCTCGGCGATGAACGGCCGGGCGCGCTCACCCAGTTCGGCTGCGATCGCGGTGACGCCCGCGGCGTCGCGATCGACCAGCGTGACATGGGCGCCCTCGGCCACGAAAAGACGCGCCGTCGCCGCGCCAATGCCCGAGGCTGCCCCGGTGATGATCGCCGTCCTATCCTTCAATCGCATGCGTTCCTCCATTGGGGGCCTAGGCTAGCACCCTGTTCGTGCGGGCGGGGATCGGCTATCAGCGCGGCATGTCCTATGTGCTCAGCCCCGCCGTCACCGGCATCGAGGCGGCGCCGATCGCCGCCGTGCGCGCCCTGATCGCCGGCCGTGCGTTTCCCGCCGACAAGCCGCTGATCGACCTGACCCAGGCCGCGCCCGGCTATCCGCCGCCGGCCGAGCTGACCCATCATCTTGCCCGACGCCTCGCCGATCCGGCGATCCATCGCTACGGCGATATCCTCGGTATGCCGGCGTTGCGCGAGGCCTATGCCGCGCATCTCGGCGCCTTCCATCGCACGACGATCAAGCCCGCGCAGGTGGCGATCACCGCCGGCTGCAACCAAGCCTTCTGCGCGGCGATGATGGTGCTGGCCGCGGCCGGCGACTCGGTGCTGTTGCCGCGGCCGCACTACTTCAACCACGCCATGTGGCTGCGCATGCTGGGCGTGCGCCCGGTGCCGCTGGACTTTCGCGACGGCAGTGGCGCGGTGCCCGATCCCGCCGACGCCGAGGCGCTGATCGACGCCACGACGCGCGCGATCGTTCTGGTCAGCCCCAACAATCCCAGCGGCGCTACCTATCCGCCTGATGTGATCGAGGCGTTCTACGCGCTCGCCAAGCGCCGCGGCATCGCATTGGTGCTCGACGAGACCTACAAGGATTTCCTGCCCGAGGGCACGCGACCGCATCGCATCTTCGATGATCCGGACTGGCCACAGACGCTGATCCACCTCTACAGCTTCTCCAAGGTCTATGCGCTGCCCGGTCACCGCGTTGGTGCGTTGACCGCCGGGCCGGCGGCGCTCGCCGAGATCGAGAAGGTCATGGATTGCGTCGCGATCTGCGCACCGCGTCCCGGCCAGGAAGCGGCGCTGTACGGGCTGCAGCACCTCGCGGGCTGGGCGCGCGAGCGGATCGCCGCGGTGGTTGCACGTGGTCGCGCCTTCGGTGATCTCGTCGCGCGCTCGAACCGTTGGCGGCTGGTGAGCCTCGGCGCCTACTTCGCCTATCTGGAGCATCCCTTCGCTGGCGTGCCGGCCATGGATGTCGTGCGCCGGTTGGCCGACGCGCAGCATCTTCTGCTGTTGCCCGGCACGACGTTCGGCGACGGGCAGGAGCGTTTCGTGCGCCTCGCTTACGCCAACGTCGTCGACGCGGTGATTCCCGACGTCGTGGCGCGGCTCGACGACTCGGCGCGATAGAGAAGAGGAGGGTGCGATGCCGTACATCACCTGCGACGACGGCGTGAAGCTGTACTACGAGGAGGCCGGCAGCGGCACACCGCTGATCTTCGTGCACGAGTACGCAGGCGACTGGCGCTCCTGGGAACCGCAGATGCGTTTCTTCGCGCGCAAGCACCGCTGCATCACCTACTCGTTCCGCGGCTACGCGCCGTCGGATATCCCCGACGATCCCGCCAAGTACGGCCAGGACCGCGTCGTCGAAGACATACGCTGCGTGCTCGACGGGTTGAAGATCGACAAGGCGCATGTCTGCGGCCTGTCGATGGGCGGCTTCGCGGCGGCGCATTTCGCGCGCGTTCATCCCGGGCGCACGCTTTCGGCGGCGATCTGTGGCTGCGGCTTCGGCTCGGAAAAGCACCTGCACGCGGCCTTCGCCGCCGAGTCGCGGGCCAACGCTGAGAAGATTCGCAGGATCGGCCAGGCCGCCTTCGCCGCTGAATACAGCGAGGGCCCGAGCCGGCGGCGCTACCGCCAAAGGGATCCGCGCGGCCACGCCGAGTTCGTGGACCAGTTCGCCAGTCACGATCCGATCGGCGCGGCGCACACGATGTCGGAATTCCAGGGCAGGCGGCCCTCGCTGTGGGATTTCGAGGCGGAGTGGAAATCCTGCATGGTGCCGTCGCTGATCGTTGCCGGCGACGAGGATGACCTGGTGCTGCAGCCAAGCCTCTATCTCAAGAAAATGATGGGCAACGCCGGCCTGCTGGTGATGCCCAAGGTCGGCCATGCCGTGAACCTCGAGGACCCCGACGCCTTCAACCGCGCCCTGTGGGATTTCATCACCCTGGTCGAAGCCGGCCGCTGGACTCCGCGCGAAGCGTAGGCGGGCTTATCCGAGCATTAGAAACACCAGATCGACGTCACGTGGGATCGCCGGTATATGAGTGCATATACACTTGTTTATGGAGATCGTTCGATGTCCGCGTGGAGAGAAGAAGTCGAGGCCAGCAAACGCCGCCTGGCGCCGCCGGGACCGTTGCCATTGGCCGAGATCGCCGACTGGCCGGGCGAGCGCATCTTTGCCGCCATCGGCGCCGGTGAGCTGCCGTCGCCGGACTTCGCCTATGTCGCGGGCATCCATCCGATCGAGGTCGGTGGTGGACGCGCGGTCTTTCAGGGCGATCCGGCCGACGCCTTCCGCAACATCCTGGGCGCCGCGCATGGCGGCTGGATCGCCACGTTGCTCGACACGGCGCTGGCCGTCGCCGTGCACGCGACGCTGCCGCCGCGCACGATCGCGACCACGGTTGAGATGAAGGTGAACTACGTTGCCGCCGTGACCGACAAGACCGGGCCGGTGCGCGCCATCGCTACCGTGCTGTCGTCGGGCCGCACGCTCGCGACGTCCGAGGCCAAGCTGGTCGACGAGGCCGGCCGCCTCTACGCCCACGCCACCGAGACCGTCGCCATCGTGCCGGTGCGCCCGCCGCACTAGGTCCCGACTAAGCGGCGCCGAGCTTCTGCTCCATCGGCGCCGGCTGCATCAGCGGCGTGACGGCCCAGGCGCTGCCTCTGCGCTCGAACGCCAGGGGCAGGCCGTTGGCCGTCAGCTCGTGCGGCAGCTCGACGTCGAGCGCCCCGGCCAGCACGCGCAGCACGCCGCCATGGCTCACCAGCAGCGGCATAGGGCCGTCGCCGAGCAGCTCGGCGACGCCGGTCAGCGTGCGCTCGATGAAGCCATGCATGGTCTCGCCGTTGGGTGGGCTAACGCGCCAGTCGAGGCCCTCGCTGGGCGTGCCGATGAAGTCGCCGAAATAGCGCTCGCGCAGGCAGCGGCGCAGCCATACCGGCCGTCCGGTGAGGTCGGCGACGCGGCCGGCGGTCAGCCAGGCGCGCGCCATGTCGCTGGCGTAGATCAGGTCGAAGGCGTGCTCGCGCAGCACTTGGGCGGCGATGTCGGCGTCGACGAAGCCCTCGGTCGCCAGCGGAATGTCGGGGTGCTGGTAGACGCGGCCGATATTGCCTGGGGTGCGGCCGTGCCGGACAAAGAGGAAGCGGTCGCGGGCGACGTTGATGCCGTGATCGCGCGCGGCGGCGCGCAACGCCAGCTGGCCGGCGTCATTCTCGTGGGCGGCGGTCGTGCTCATGTCGAAGCGGTTCCTGCGGATACGGGCGGACGAAGTGCGCCCACCCTAGCACGCTCAGCCGTGCAGGCGCTTGGCGACTTCCTCGAGCATCACTTCTGTCGCACCGCCGCCGATCGACTGCACCCGCGCGTCGCGCACCATGCGTTCGATGGCGGTCTCGCGGATGTAGCCCATGCCGCCGTGGAATTGCTGGCAGGCGTACATCACCTCGTTGACCAACTCGCCGCACAGCGCCTTGACCATCGAGACTTCCTTGACGCACTCCCGGCCCTGCGCGTCGAGCCAACCAGTGTGATGGACAAATTGCTGCGCCGCGGCCACGCGTGCCGCCAGCATCGACAGCCGCTGGCGGATCGCCTGCTTTTCCCACAGGGGCGCGCCAAAGGCCTGGCGCGTCTGCACATGTTGCAGGGTGATCGCCAGCGCCGCCTCGGCCTCGCCCATGGCCTGCGCGCCCAGCACCAAGCGCTCGTTCTGGAAGTTCTTCATCACGGCGTAGAAGCCGCGATTCTCCTCGCCCAGCAGGTTCTCCGCCGGCACGCGAGCGTCCTGGAATACCAGCTCGGCGGTGTCCGACGACAGCCAGCCGGTTTTCTTCAGCGCTCGGCCGACCGAGAAGCCCGGCGTATCCCTAGGCACGATGAACATCGAGATGCCCGCCGAGCCGCGTGCGTTCGTGTCGGTCTTGGCGGCGACGAAGTAGACATCGGCGTGCACGCCATTGGTGATGAACATCTTGGTGCCGTTCAGCACGTAATGCCCACCATCACGCCGCGCCGTGGTGCGGATGCCCTTCACGTCGGAGCCGGCGCCAGGCTCGGTCACCGCCACCGCCGTGATGGTCCGGCCGGCGACGATATTGGGCATCAGCCGCGCGATCTGCGCCGGCGTGCCGGCGTTCATCAGATGCGGCGAGGCCATGTCGGTGTGCACCAGCACGGTGATCGCGAAGCCGCCGAAGGTCGACTTGCCGAGCTCTTCCGCCAGCACCACGCTGCCCAGCGAATCCATCGCCGCGCCGCCGTACCGCTCGGGATAGCGGATACCGAGGAAGCCCAGTTCGCCCATGCGCCGCAGCACGTCGCGCGGCACGAAGCCGTCCTCTTCCCACTTCTCCGCGCGCGGCCTCACCTCCTCATCGATGAAACGACGCAACTGGTCGCGCAGCATCTCGTGCTCTTCGCGGAAGATCGGCGAGGCGGGGGCGTTGGTGGGCATTGCCGTCAGTCTTCGTCGGAGACGAACATGGCGCCGATATCCCGTCCACGACGAACGATTCTCAAGATCAGCACGTCATTGTCCCTCACAGTAAAGACGATCGTCACTCGGCGACGAAAGCCGATCGTGCGCAGCCCGGTGTGGAGGTTCGGCCGCAACGTGCCACGCTCCGGGAACAGCGCGAAGCTCAGGCAGTATGCCTTCAATCGATCAACATACGCTTGGGCAATAGCGGTGTCCGAGGCGTCCGCGATCCATTCAAAGATGTCGTCGAGGTCGGAGATCGCCTCGTCCGACAAAGCAATCGGTTTGGTCACCGACGCTTGCTCGCGGCGCGCTTTCGAGCCGCATAGCGAGCGGCGGCTTCTCCGAACGCCTTCTCGATGGGCACGCCTGGTTTCGAAATCGCCGCTTCGTAGGTCGGAATGACTTCCTCCCGCAGCCAGCGATCGAGAGCTTCGTCTCGTTGTTGGAGCGTTCGCAGGCCGTCGCGGATGACTTCGCTTTCGCTGGCGTACTCGCCGGACTCGACCTTGCGGCGGACCATGTCGGCCATGTCGTTTGGCAGGGTGATGCTGAGGGATCGGGTGGTGCGCATGGCGGCAATCTAGCATCGAGCACGATTTAATCGTATCGGAATCTGCGTCGGTCGCCCCGCTTGACCCGGGTGCCTCGGAACCGCCAGCTTCGGCGCCTCAACATCGGGGGAGGGCTGCGTGGCCGGGCTTTGGTTCGAGGAATTCAAGGAAGGGATGGTCTTCGACCATGCCTGGACGCGCACGGTCACCGAAATGGACAACGTGCTGTTCAGCTCGCTGACCATGAACGTGCAGCCGCTGCACCTCGACGAGGAATTCGCGTCCAAGACCGAGTTCGGCCAGCGCATCGTCAACAGCCTGTTCACGCTCGGCCTGATGATTGGCATCACGGTCAACGACACGACGATCGGCACCACGATCGGCAATCTCGGCATGACCGATACGCGCTTTCCTAAGCCGGTGTTCCATGGCGATACGTTGCGCGTGCAGACCAAGATCGTCGGCCTGCGCGAGAGCAAGTCCAGGCCGAACGCAGGCATCGTCGAGTTCGAGCATCGCGCCTTCAACCAGCGCAACGAAGAGGTCGCCTATTGCCGGCGCCAGGCGCTGATGCGGCGCAAACCAACATGATCCGCTCCTACCTCTTCGTCCCGGGCGACGACCTGAAGAAGCTCGATCGCTCGCGCGCTTCGCCGGCCGACGCGCTGATCTACGATCTCGAGGATTCCGTCGGCCCGGACCGCAAGGAGGCGGCACGGACCATCGTGCGCGACCATATCCGCGCGCGTGGCGCGGGCGGTCACCACAAGGTCGTCCGCGTCAACAGCTTCCCGACGGGGCTGACGGCCGGCGACCTCGCGGTGGTGATGCAGGCGGCGCCCGATTCGATCCTGCTGCCCAAATGCGAGGGCCAGGCCGAGCTCGATCGCCTGGGTCATATGCTCGACGTGCTCGAAGCGCGCGAGGGTATCGCGATGGGCCACACCAAGGTGCTGGCGCTGGTGACCGAAACAGCGTCGGCGGTGCTGGTGGCGGCCTCGACGCGACTGTCGCATCCCAGGCTCACCGCGCTGACCTGGGGCGCCGAGGATCTGTCGGCCGATATCGGCGCGGTGGCCAAGGCCGGCCCCGACGGCGTGCTCGACGACACGTTCAAGTACACCCGCGTCGTCTGCCTGCTGTCGGCCAGCGCCGCGGGTGTGACGCCGCTCGACACGGTCTACGCCGACTTCCGCGATCTGCAGGGCTTCGAGGCGGAGTGCGTCACCGCCAAACGCATGGGGTTCCTGTCGAAGATGGCGATCCATCCCACGCAGGTCGAGCCGATCAACCGGATCTTCAGCCCGTCGCCGGCAGAGCTCGACTGGGCGCGCAAGGTGGTCGAGGCCTTCGCCAAAGCGGGAAACGGCGGCGTCACCCAGATGGACGGCAAGATGCTCGACAAGCCGCATCTGAAGCTGGCGCAAAGGCTGCTGGGCACGGCATAAGGATGCCAACGAACCGCAGGGGAAACGCCATGACTATCACCATCAAGCGCCGCGCCTTGCTCGCCGGCACCGCCGCCATCCTTGCCGCGCCGTCGATCGCGCGCGCCCAGGGCGCCTGGCCGGAGCGCACCATCAAGCTCGTTGTGCCGTTCCCGGCCGGTCAGGCCGCCGATACCTTTGGGCGGCTGATCGCCGAGCGCCTGTCGGCGCGCTGGAAGCAGCAGATCGTGGTCGAGAACAAGGGCGGCGGCGCCGGCATCCCGGCCCTCGAGTCGGTCGCCAAGGCGCCGCCCGACGGCTACACCCTGGTGGTCGGCACCAGCGGCACGATCGGCATCAACCCGTCCTTCATGAAGGGGCAGATGACCTACGACGCGATCGCCGATTTCGCGCCGTGCTCGAACATCTTCCAGGTGCCGCTGGTCATCGTCGCGCATCCCTCGCACCCCGCGACCTCGGTGGCCGACCTGATCGCGCAGGCCAAGGCGGCGCCGGGCAAGCTGGGCTATGCGTCGGCCGGCGTCGGCGCCTCGCAGCATCTCAGTATGGAACTGTTCAAGGCGAAGGCTGGTATCGACATCTTGCACGTGCCCTACAAGGGCAGCGCGCCGGCGATGCAGGATCTGCTGGCCGGCCATGTCACCCTGATGATGGACAGCGTGACTTCGGCGATCGCGCATATCCGCAGCGGCAGGATCAAGGCGCTCGGCGTGACCACGATCAAGCGCGCGCCGCTTCTGCCCGACGTCCCCGCCATCAGCGAGACCCTGCCGGGATTCGACGCCGCGGGCTGGTCGGGCATCCTGGCGCCGGCCAAGACGCCCCGGCCGATCGTCGAGAAGATCAGCGCCGACATGCGCGCCGAGATGGCCGTGCCCGAGGTCGCCAAGCGCATCATCGAGCTGGGCGGCATCGCCCATCCGACGACGCCCGATGAATACGCCGCCTTCATCAAGGCCGAGATCGAGAAGTGGACCGAAGTCGTGCGCATCTCGGGCGCCAAGCCGGACTGAGGGACCATGAAGCTCTATCTGCTGAAGAACGGCGTGAACCCGCGCCGCGTGCGCATCTTCCTCGCCGAGAAGCGCATCCGTCTGGGTGATGATGTGCCGTTCGAGGAATTCGACATGGAGAGCGCCGGCCACAAGGCCCCGGCGTTTCTCGCCAAGAACCCGATGGGCACGTTGCCGGTGCTCGAGCTCGACGACGGCACGGTGCTCAGCGAGTCGGTGGCGATCTGCCGCTATTTCGAGGAACAGCGGCCGGAGCCGCCATTGATGGGGCGCGGCGCCCTGGGCGCGGCCATGGTCGAGATGTGGAACCGGCGCATGGAGCACGAGTTGCTGCTGCCGGTGATCGGCACCTTCGTGCACACCCATCCGTTCTGGGTCGGCAAGCGCGAGCAGATCCCGGCCTATGGCGAGCTGCTGCGCCGCCAGGTGGTCGCGCGCATGGCATGGCTCGACGGCGAGCTGGCGCGGCAGGCCTATGTCGCGGGCGATACCTACAGCATCGCCGACATCACCGCGCAGGTGGCGCTGCTGACCGCGCGCGGCGCACTGAAGCTGCCGATCCCGGACGAGCAGACGAATCTGGCCCGCTGGTGGGCGGCTGTGTCGGCCCGGCCCAGCGCGCGCGCCTGAGATTGGCCGACAGCGGGACGCCGGCGTATCCGAGCTATCTCTTCTTTCTTTTCGGCGATGCGGTCTTGGCGGCCTTTGCCGGCAGTGTTCGTGCGAACGCGAATGATCGCGCGAGCCAGGACCGCAGCTGCTCGGGCTCGACGCGCTCGGCGGCGCTGAGCGCCACATATTCGCGCATGGCCCGGCCTGGCATGGGCTCGAAGGGCCGGGCGCCGATCATCCGTACGGCTTCGGCACGCTGATCTTCAGGCAGGCGCAGGATCAGGTCGTCCTGATGCAGCCCGGCGAACAGATGACCGCCAGTGAAGGCGGCGGCATAGCCGAACATCTTGCGATGCTCGACACGCGGATCGTCGGGCAGCGATGCGCGGAACAGACTCACGAGCGACTCGGGGGCCTTGCGCCAAGCCATCGCCTCTCTCCTGCATCGACGGCGGCGTGCTCGCCGCGCTGACGCTCAGGTCTCCAGGGTCGCGACCGGCTGGCCCTCGGCGACCGAGTCGCCCTCGGCGACGAGGAAAGCCTTGATCGTGCCGGCGCGCGGCGCCAGCACTGGGATCTCCATCTTCATCGACTCGAGGATCATGATCTGGCCCTCTTCCTCGACCGAATCGCCGACCTTGCTTTCGATCTTCCACACCTTGCCGGCGATTTCCGACTTTACCGCGACGCTGGGCATCGATCCGTCTCCTCTGTCCGGGCGATTCTTCGGCCGCCCGCGCCGGCAGATCAAGCCTGCGCTGAAGGACCCCCGCGCCGAGCGAAATGGCGCTACAACAGGATCATGACCGATATTGTCGCGCCGCTACAGGCGACCGACTGCCCGCGCTGCGGCAAGCCGGCGGCGCTGTGCGTCTGCGCGGCGCTGGCCGCGATCGACAACCGCATCGAACTCCTCGTGCTGCGCCATCCCCAGGAACAGGATCGCGAGCTGGGCACCGCGGGCATCCTCTGTCGGCAGCTGGCGCGCGCCACGCTGCGCACCGGCCTGTCGTGGCCGAACCTGGCGAAGGCCCTGGGCCGGCCAGCCGAGACGCGGCGCTGGGGCGCGCTCTATCTCGGCACACGAACCCAGGCGCCCGCGCCCGACGCGCCACCGCTGCTGGCCCTCGATGCCGAAGGCACGGAGCTGCCCGACCAGGAGGGCGCGCTGAACGCGCTCGAAGGGCTGATTCTGCTCGACGGGAACTGGTCACAAGCCAAGGCGCTGTGGTGGCGCAATGCGTGGCTGCTGAAGACGCGCCGGCTGGTGCTCAACCCGCGCGCGCCGTCGCTCTATGGTGACCTGCGGCGCGAGCCGCGGCGCGAGAGCGTCTCGACCCTGGAAGCCGGTGCGCTCGCGCTGTCGATCCTCGAACGGCGGCCGGACATCGTGACGCCGATGCTGGAGCCGCTGCGCCTGCTGCTGCGCAAGTACCGCGACAGTGGCGCACGGCCCAAGACGCCGGATCGAAGGCGGCGGCGGCGTTGACTCCCTCTCGCCGCCTGCGGCAGGGCATTCGCCGCTTGGCGCGTCTCGAAGGGTGGGCGACACGCGCGGTGCGTGTGGCCCATGCTTCGAGACGGCCGCAAGCGCGGCCTCCTCAGCATGAGGTCAGGATGTGTGGACGCCATACGCGGATGCCCCGCCGCAGGCGGGGAGAGGAAATCAATAGGCGGCGTTGGCGGCCAGCAGCTCGCGCCGTAGCCCGTGGCGCAGGGAGTCCGCCTCTACGCCGCGGCGGCGCAGCGTGTCGTTCCAGCGTTCGACCAGCGGCTGGGCCAGATCACGCCAGGCCTTGAGGTCGTTGCCGGTTGGCCGATGCACGGTGTGGCCCGGCGCCTTGAGCATCGCCTCGTGCCCGCGCTGCTCGTCCTGCGCCCAGCCGGCGGCGACCTTGACCGCCCAGTCGGTGGTGCAATGGCCGTCGACGACCTTACGCTGGGCCGGCGACAGCCGGGCGTAGGTCGCGGTGTTCATCACGATGGCATAACCGCCGACATAGATCGGCAGGTCGAGGTGGTAGGTGGCGAGCGTGTCGACGCCCCAGGTGGTGAGCGTGCTCCACGGCATCAGCACCGCGTCGATCGCGCCTTTCTTGATCGCCTTGCGCGCTTCCGGCGCCGGCACGCGCACCGGCACGCCGCCCAACGCCTTGACCATCGCATGCGTCGAATCGCTCACCGTGCGCACGCGCGCGCCCTCGATGTCGCCGGGAGTCGCCACCGGCATGCGCGCGTGCAATGCGCCGGGGTCGTGGACATGCGCCAGGCAAAAGCGCACGTCGGGCATCTCCTGGGCGGCGTACTTGCGATACCAGCGGTCGAGTGCCGCCGTGCCCTTGAGCGGGTCGGTGACGCTGAACGGCAGCTCGATGGCGGTGAAGATCGGGAAGCGACCGGGAACATAGCCCGGGTTGATGAAGGCGAAGTCGGCGACGCCGTCGCGCGCCATCTCGTAGTGGTCGGCGGTTCTGCCCAACTCCTGGGCACCATGGATGACGACCCTCAACGAGCGGTCGGACGCCGCTTCGATCGAGCGCGCCCAGGTCTCGAACCCGGTCTTGTGCAGCACGTGGTCGGTGGGCAGCCAATGGGCAAACTTCAACTCGACCGCGCCGTCCTGCGCGGCGGCGGTGCCGAGACTCAGCAATGTCGCTATGATCGCCCGACCGACGATCCTGAAGACCATCAACTGGTGTGCCCCCCAAACCATCGGTGCTTGTTGGTCGCACCTTCATCCTAGTGCTCGAATCGTAGGCTCGGGTAAGGGGTGCGGCAAGGGAAAACGCATTGACAGGGCGTCGCCGGCACCCGATCACTCGACCGACGGAACCCGCAGAAACGGCGTTCCCGGAGGGAACACTTGGCCGAGAGATCGTTCAAGGAAGAGGTGAAATCGCTGCGCCTGGGTGACGGCGAGACCTTCCGCGGCGAAGGCATCCTGGCGGTCACCAAGGCCATCCTGCAGGCCGGCGTGGGCTATGTCGGCGGCTACCAGGGTGCGCCCGTGTCGCACCTGGTGGATGTGCTGGTCGACGCCCAGGATCTGCTCGACGAACTTGGCGTGCATCTCGAGACCTGCGCCAACGAGGCCTCGGCCGCGGCCCTGCTGGCGGCCTCGATCAACTATCCGATCCGCGGATGCGTCACCTGGAAGTCGATCGTCGGCACCAATGTCGCCTCCGACGCGCTCTCCAACCTCGCCTCGGCCGGCGTGGTCGGCGGCGCGCTGATCGTCGTCGGCGAGGACTACGGCGAGGGCGCGTCCGTCATCCAGGAGCGCACCCACGCTTATGCGCTCAAGTCCTCGGTCTGGTTGATGGATCCCCGGCCCGACCTGCCGACCATCGTCAGGCTGGTCGAGAGTGGCTTCGAGCTGTCGGAGGCCTCCAACACGCCGACGATCATGGATCTGCGCATCCGCGCCTGCCATGTCACCGGCGAGTTCACCGCCAAGGCCAATGTCGCGCCGGCGATTTCGCGCAATCGCCAGCTGTCGAAGCCGGCGCCACACGACTACGCCAAGCTCTCGCACCCGCCCTCGACCTACGCGCACGAGAAGCTGAAGTTCGAGGTGCGCCTGCCGGCGGCGCGCAAGTACATTGTCGACCGCGGCCTGAACGAGACGCTGCCGGGCGAGCTCGACGATATCGGCATCATCGTCCAGGGCGGCCTGACCAATGTGACCTTGCGCGCGTTGGAGCGGCTGGGCCTGGCCGACGGCTTCGGCGGCACCAGGGTGCCGACTCTGGTCTTGAACGTCGTGCATCCGTTGGTGCCGGAGCAGATCAGCGGCTTCTGCTCGGGCAAGCGCCATGTGTTGGTGATCGAGGAGGGCAGCCCGAACTTCATCGAGACGGCAATCGACTCGATCCTGCGCAAGGCCGACGTGCAGACCAGGATCCACGGCAAGGGCGCGTTGCCGATGGCCGGCGAGTACACCGCCGAGGTGCTGACCGAAGGCCTGCTGACCTTCATGAGCGCCGCGCGAACCGACATCGATCTCGGCGAGCCGGCCAGACGCTTCGCGGCGGTGCGCGAGCGGCGCGCGCGGGTGCAGGCGGCGCTGGGCGGCCCGCTGCCGCTGCGCCCGCCGGGCTTCTGCACCGGCTGCCCGGAGCGGCCGGTGTTCACGGCGGTGAAGCTGGTCGAGCGCGAGATCGGCAAGGTGCATGTCTCGACCGATATCGGCTGCCACTCCTTCGCGACCTTCGCGCCGTTCAGCCTCGGCAACTCGATCCTCGGCTTCGGCATGTCGCTGGCCGCGGCGCAGGGCGTGTCCTCGTTCATGGACAAGCGCACGCTGACGGTGATGGGTGATGGCGGCTTTTGGCACAACGGCCTGCTGTCGGGCGTGTCGTCGACTCTCTTCAACCGCGGCGACGGCGTGCTGATCATCCTGCAGAACGGCTACACCTCGGCCACCGGCGCGCAATATTTGCCGTCGAGCGCGGGCAACCGACGCGACGACCAGAAGACCTCCGACATCGCCAACACCCTGCGCGCCGTAGGCGTGAAGTGGCTGCGCATCCAGCACACCTATTCGCTGCGCGACATGATCAAAGTGCTGCGCGAGGCCTTCACGGCGAAGGAACGCGGCCTGAAGGTGATCATCGGCGATGGCGAGTGCCAACTCGCGCGCCAGCGCCGTATCCGGCCGTTGCAGGCCGCGGCGCTATCCAGGGGCGAGCGCGTGGTGCGAACGCGCTACGGCGTCGACGACGAGGTCTGCACCGGCGATCACTCCTGCATCCGTCTCTCGGGCTGCCCGTCGCTGACCATCAAGCCCAGCCCCGATCCGCTGCGTACCGATCCAGTGGCCTCGGTGATCAACTCCTGCGTCGGCTGCGGCCTGTGCGGCGAAGTCGCCGATGCCGCCGTGCTGTGCCCAAGCTTCTACAAGGCCGACATCGTGCAGAACCCCAGCTGGTGGGATCGCGTGCTGTGGAAGGTACGCAAGACGGTGATCGGCGCCCTGCAGGGCAAGGCCCCGACGCCCGCGATGCAGCCGGCGGAGTAGGGACGATGACCGGCTTTCCAGCTTTACCTTCCCCCGGAGGGGGAAGGTGCCCGAAGGGCGGATGGGGGATGTCGAAGACGGACTCCTGCGTTGGTCTTCGGCATCCCCCATCCGTCGCGCTGCGCGCGCCACCTTCCCCCTCCGGGGGAAGGTAGTGGCGACCAATCGAGTCACCATCCTGATCGCCGCCATGGGCGGCGAGGGTGGCGGCGTGCTCGCCGACTGGATCGTGCGCGCGGCACAGCGCGCGGGGCTTGCGGTGCAGCTCACGTCGATCCCCGGCGTGGCGCAACGCACCGGCGCCACGACCTACTACATCGAGATGGTTCCGCCCGACGGCACGCGGCGCAGCAACAGCGCGCCGGTGCTGGCGCTGAATCCGGCGCTGGGCGAGGTCGACATCATGATGGCGACCGAGCTCCTGGAGGCGGCGCGTGCCGCTGCCAATGGCTTCATGTCGCCGGAGCGCACGGTGCTGATCGGCTCGACCCATCGCGTCTTCGCCACGTCCGAGAAGATGGAGATGGGCGACGGCCGTTACGACGCGGCCAAGCTCTTGCGCGTGGTCAAGGACAACAGCCGCGAGCGCATCCTGTTCGACATGGAGCAGGCGGCGGAGGAAAGCGGCTCGGTGCTCAACGCCGTGCTGCTGGGCGCGCTCGCCGGCAGCGGCCGCACGCCGGTCGCGGCCGAGCACTACGAGGCGGCGATCCGCGAGGGCGGCAAGGCGGTCGACGCCAACCTCGCCGGCTTCGCCTTCGGTCAGGCGCATGCGCGCGGCGATCTCGAGGAGATGGCGCGCGAGGCTGCCAAGCGCGCCGTGCGCGACGCCGGTGCCGAGGCGCCGCTGGCGCGCGCCCGTGCCGCTTTCGCCGGTGACGCGCTCGACGTGGTCGAGGAAGGCGTGCGCCGGCTCGTGCACTACCAGTCCCTCGACTACGCCGGCCTCTACCTCGATCGCCTCGATCGCCTGCGCAAGGCGGGCGCCGACGATCGGCTGTTGCGCGAGGGCGCGCGCCACCTCGCGGTGCGCATGTCGTTCGAGGACGTGATCCGAGTCGCTCAGGCAAAAGTCTCGGCCGAGCGCTTCGCCCGCGTGCGCCGCGAGGTGCGGGCGAAGGAGCACGAGCCCGTCGTGCTTACCGAGCATTTCAAGCCCGGTATCGAGGAGATCGCCGCGATCCTGCCGCCGGGGCTGGGCCGCGCTTTCGTCCGGTGGGGCGAGCGCACAGGCCGGCTCAATAAATCGTACTGGTCGATGCGCGTGAACACGACATCGGTGTTCGGCTTCTTGCGCCTGTGGACTCTGTCGAAGCTGCGCTGGTGGCGGCCGCGCAGCCTGCGCTTCCAGGAGGAACAGGCGCAGATCGAACGCTGGCTCGATGCCATCGTCCGCGCCGTTGCGATCTCGCCCGCGCTGGCGCTGGAGATCGCGGAGTGCGCCCGGCTGATCAAGGGTTATGGCGACACGCATCGTCGCGGCTCGGCCAACTACGCCGCGATCGAGCACGCGGTGATCGAGCCGGCGCTGGCCGGTACGCTGCCGCCGACGCTGGCCGCCGACGCTGTGGCCTCCGCCCGCGTCGCCGCGCTGGCCGATCCCGAGGGCGCGTCTTTGTCGCGCACGCTCAGCGAGATCTGCGAGCGTACGCCGGCGCTGGCGAAAGCGGCCGAGTGATGCGCCCGATTCTTACCGTCGCCCGGAGGGGGAAGGTGGCGCGCGCAGCGCGACGGATGGCGGATGGTCCAGCAACATCGCCATCCGTCTTCGACATCCCCCATCCGCCCTCCGGGCACCTTGCCCCTCCGGGGGAAGGTATCAAGACATGATGACGCTACCGCCGAGCCACGACGACTTCGACATCGTCCCCGGCGTGGACCGTCGCGGGATCTCGGTGCGTCATCGCGTGACGGTGGAGTGGGGCGATTGCGATCCCGCCGGCATCATCTTTTACCCGACCTATTTCCGCTGGTGGGACCAGGGCACGTGGCGCCTGTTCCGCGCCATCGGGCTGGACCGCCGCGCCATGCGCGACGAGATGGGCGGTGTCGAGATGCCCATCCTCGAGGCCGCCGGCGCCTTTGTCGCACCGGTGACGCCGGGCGACGCGGCGCTGGTGACCTCGATCGTCGAGCGCTGGGGCAACAGTTCCTTCCGCGTCGCCCACGCGGTGGCGCGGCTCGACGGCGCGCCGGTGGCCAGTGGCCACGAGACGCGCTGCTGGACGAAGGCCGCGCCGGGTCGGCCTGGCGAGCTCCAGCCGACGCGCATTCCCGACGACATCCTTGCCCGGTTCGGCGGCGCACGCGCCTGAACGTGAACCGCCGCCGGGGTGTCCAAGATTGCGCGAACACGCGGGCGGGGCGGGTATATACTGGTCGCTCTGCCATAGCCGACCTTCGGTCGGCCGGGCGGAACGAGGAGATAGCCGTGTCGAGTTCAAGCGACCGTCAAGTCCGCACGGTGGTCGACGCACTGGTGAGTGCGATCCGCGCCAAGGATGTCGACGCGATGATGAAGCACTACGCGACGAACGCCGTCGCCTTCGACCTTCAGCCGCCACTGCAGCATCGCGGCGCGACCGCCATCCGCAAGCGCGCGACGGAGTGGTTCGCCTCGTACGAGGGGCCGCTGGGCTACGAAATGCGGGACCTGATCATCGTGGCCGACGAGCAGGTCGCCTTCTGCCACAGCCTCAACGGCAGCAAGGGCACGCGCGTGGGCGGTGCCAAGGGCGAGATGTGGTGGCGCGAGACCAACGGCTTTCGCCGGGCCAGCGGCGAATGGGCGATCACGCACGTGCACATCTCCCAGCCCTTCGACATCGCAAGTGGACTGGCGCGGCTCGATCTCAAGGAGTGAGCGTCAGGCCGGGAACGACACGCTCGTGGCGCCGAGACCAGGGAACACGGCCTCGACCTTGGCGCCAGGCTGGACGAATTGCAGGCCGACCCACGAGCCCGTGGTGACGATCTGGCCGGCACGAATGCCGCCGCGGCGCGCGACGACGTGCTTGGCCAGCCACTGCACCAGGCGCAGCGGCGAGCCACCGGTGAGGCCACCGACCTTGTCGATCAGCGGCGTGCCGTCGACGATCAGCTTCACCGGCTGCTTCGCATAGTCGTGCGTGCGCCAGTTGGCGAAGGTGGGGCCTACGACCAGCGCCTTGTTCATGCCGTTGTCGCTGAGCGCCCAGAGCGGATCGAGCGATTTGTAGTTCGCGAGCCGCGTATCGACGACCTCCATCACGACATGCGCCGAGCCGATGGCGTCGAGCACCGCCTCGTCCGACGGCGCGCTGGTGATGTCACGCGCGAAACGGAAGGCGACCTCGGCTTCGACGCCGAGCATCGCCATGCTGGCGGCGGGGAAACTCGCCGGGCCGTCGATCACGTTGCCCTTCAACAGCGGCGCGCAATTGGGCGTCGCCTCCGGCGTCTTGGCGCCGGTCTTCCAGCCATCGACCGGCCGGTAGCCGTTGGCGACGATGTCCTGGATGGCATAGGCCTCGTCTTCGCTCGCCGGTGCGGGCCCGGGCGGCGTGACCTGCGTATGCGTGAAGCGGGCGCGCAGCAGGGCAACTGCGGCGGCGTGGATCTCGCTCGGCGTCATGGAGATCTCCCTTCATTTCTGGCGAGGCGGCCGGCCACCATGTCGTCGATGGTCACGACGTTCAGGATCGTGCGGTCCTTGTCGAGCACCTCGAAGACGCGGCCGTCTTGCGTGTGCATGCTGAAGAAGAGCAGCGAGCCCGCCGGTCCCGCGTGCTCCATGTGGAGGTCGCCGGCGGGGCTGTGGGCATAGTGTCCGGCCGGGCGGATCCGGTGGTGCTCGCCCGCATCCGTGATATCGAAGACGTGATGCTCGCCCTCCAGCACCAAGGTCGTGGTTTCGCCGACATGGCGATGGAAGTGGCAGTAGGCGCCGGCTTTCCAGCGGCCGAGGAAATCGATGCGGCCCTCCGCCGGCCGGGCACCCAGCACCGCGAGGCCATAGTCGATCGGATAGTCGAACCGCGGACTGCCGCGAAACCACATCCAATCAAGCTTGGTGAAGTCGGCCGTGGGCAGAATCGACATGGGCTGCACTCCTCGCGTGATGTCGGCCTACGCCGCGATCAGCTTCGGCCGCTTGTCCTTCCACGGCTTGGCCTGCTCGAGCTGCGCGGCCAGGCGGAACAGGCGGGCCTCGTCGCCGAACGGCGCCACGAACTGGATGCCGATCGGCAAGCCCGACGCGCTCCAGTGCAGCGGCACGCTCATCGCCGGATTGCCCGCGGCGTTGAACAGCGAGGTGAAGGCGATCGAGCGGTTGACGGCGACGAGATAGGCGTCGGTGTCCTTGGTCGACAGCGAGAGCACACCCAGCGGCCAGGGCGGCGAGCACATGGTCGGCGTCAGCAGGATGTCGTGCTGCTGGAAGAAGCGGGCCACGACGCGGCCGACACGATGGATGGTGGTGACGGCGCCGGCGTAGTCGGCGGCGCTGTACTTCAGCCCGAGCTCGGCCATCGACCAGGTCAGTGGCTCGGCGTCGGTCGATTCGAGCGTCTTGCCCAGCGCCTTGGCGCGTGCGGCGAGCGTGGCGTAGACGTTGGCGGCGACCAGGATGCGCGTGGCCTCGCGGAACTGCTGCACGTCGAACTCGGGCCCCGCGATCGTCACGCTGTGGCCCAACGATTCGCAGAGCCTGGCGGCGTCCTCGGTGCCCTTGCGGCACTCGGGGTCGACCGGCTCGCCGTTCCACGGATCGACGCAGAGCGCGATGCGCAACTTGCCGGGATCGCGGCCGACCTCGTCGAGGAACTTGCCCGCGGGCGCCGGCGCGAAATAGGGGTCACCGACATCGGGGCCATGCGACGCATCGAGCAGGGCGGCGCTGTCGCGCACGCTGATGCTGACGCAATGGCCGACGCTCTGGCCGCCCCAGCCTTCGCCGACATCCGGGCCACTGGGATTGCGCGCGCGGGTCGGCTTCAGGCCGAACAATCCGCAGGCCGAGGCGGGGATGCGGATCGAGCCGCCGCCGTCGGTGGCATGCGCCATCGGCAGGATGCGCGCGGCGACTGAGGCCGCCGCACCGCCCGAAGAGCCACCCGAGCTGTAGCCGGGATTCCAGGGGTTGTGGCAGGGGCCCCACATCGCCGGCTCGGTCGACGGTGCGAGTCCCATCTCGGGCGAGGCCGACTTGCCGAAGGTGACGAGACCGGCGGCGTGGTAGCGCGCGACGATGGTGGCGTCGTGCGGCGCCACGAAATCAGCGAACAATTTGCCCGAGCCGCTGGTGCGCGTGCCCTTGTAGGAGGCGCCGAGATCCTTGAGCAGGAACGGCGCGCCCGATAGCGGCCCGGTCGGCAGCGAGCCCTTCGCGACTTGGCGCGCAAGGTCATAGAGCGGGATGGTGATCGCGTTGAGCGCGCCGTTGAGTTTCTCGGCGCGGCCGATGGCCTCCTCGAGAACCTCCGACGCCGTCACCTCGCGCTTGGCGATCAGCGCGCTCAACGCCATCGCGTCCAGCGTCTCGTACTCAGCGATCGCCATGATTCATCTCCTACGATGTCTTACCTTCCCCCGGAGGGGGAAGGTGGCAGCGCGAAGCGCTGGCGGATGGGGGATGTTGAAGACGAACGCAGGAGTCTGTCTTCGACATCCCCCATCCGCCCTTCGGGCACCTTCCCCCTCCGGGGGAAGGTAGATCAGGTTTTTCTCTCCGTCAGCGCCACGCCCTCGCTCAGCAACGCTGTGATATCCGCGTCGCTGTAGCCGGCTTCCTTGAGCACGGCTCTTGTGTCGACGCCGAAGCGCCGGGGCTTGCTGCGGACGCCGGGCGGCGTGCGTGAGAGCTTGATCGGGTTGCCGACGTTGCGATAGCCGTCCTTCTCCCAGATCATGCCGCGGTGCTTGGTGTGCGGATGCTCCAGCACGTCGGGTACCTCCAGCACGGCGCCCGAGGGCACGCCGGCCAGCATCAGCTCCTCGGCGAAGCTCTCGCCGTCGCGGTCCTTGGTGAGCGCCGCCAGCTCGGCCTCCATCGCCGCCTTGTTGGCCAGCCGATCCTTGTTGGTCTTGAAGCGCGGATCGTCGGCCATCTCCGGCTTGCCCAGCATCTGCGTCAGCTTGCGGAACTGCTGGTCGTTGCCGGCGCCGATGACGATGTTGCGGCCCTTGGTCGGGAAGTTCGCGTACGGGGCGAGATTGCCGTGGCTGTTGCCGTAAAGCTTGGGCTTCACGCCGCCCATCAGGTAGTTCGGCGCATGCGGCTGATGCAGCGCCACGGCGCTGTCGTAGAGCGTGGCGTCGACGAACTGGCCCTTGCCCGAGCGCGCGCGCTCGAACAGCGCCATCAGGATGCCCATGCAGGCGTTCATGCCGGTCGACAGGTCGACCACCGGCACGCCGATGCGCACCGGGCCGCTGTCGGGCGCGCCGTTGACCGACACCAGCCCGGCCCAGGCCTGCACCATGGCGTCATAGCCGGGATAGGCGCCCATCGGCCCGTCGCTGCCAAAGCCGGTGACGCGCGCGTGCACGAGGCGCGGAAACTTCTTGGAGAGAACCTCTTCGTAGCCGATGCCCCATTTCTCCATGGTGCCGGCCTTGAAGTTCTCGATCAGCACGTCGGCATCCTGGAGCAGCTTCAGCAAAACCTCGCGGCCCTTGGGCTTGGTGAGGTCGAGCGCGGCGTTGCGTTTGTTGCGGTTGATGCCGGCGTAATAGGCGGAGATGCCCTCGTCGTCGAAGGGCGGGCCCCACAGCCTTGTCTCGTCGCCCTGCGGTGGCTCGATCTTGATCACCTCGGCGCCGTGATCGGCCAGCATCTGCGCGCAATAGGGCCCGCCCAGCACGCGCGACAGATCGATCACCTTCAGCCCGGCCAATGCGCCGCCACTCATCCGTCAGCCCTCCGCGATTGCGGAGGCGACCATATACGGTCGATCCCGAGCCGCGCCAGTCGGCGCGTCAGGCGGCCACGGGCGCGACAGCTATGCAGCGCGCGAAATGCGCCTTGCCGACGCCGACCAGCGACGGCACGGCGGCGTCGCAGGCCGGGCTGGCGAGCTTGCAACGCGGTGCGAAGGAGCAGCCGGTGGGCGCGGTAGCGAGGCTGGGCGGCGCGCCGGGGATCGCCTCGAGCCGCGTGCCGCGCATCGCGCCATGCACCGTCGAGGCGAGCAGGCCACGCGTGTAGGGGTGACTGGGCGAGTTGATGACGTCGGCGACGCCGCCGCTCTCGACGATGCGGCCGCCATACATCACCGCGATACGATCGGAGACCTCGACCGCCACGCCCATGTCGTGGGTGACGAAGATCATCGCCATGCCCATCTCGCGCTGCAGCTCGCGCAGCAGCAGCAGGATCTGGATCTGCACCGTGGCGTCGAGCGCCGTGGTCGGCTCGTCGGCCAGCAGCACCTTGGGCCGGCAGGCGAGCGCCAGCGCGATCATCGCGCGCTGGCGCATGCCGCCCGACATCTCATGCGGAAAGGCATCGAGGCGGCGCGCCGGCGAGGGGATGCGCACGCGCTCGAACATGTCGAGCGCGCGCTTGCGCGCCGTGGCGCGATCGCAGCCCTCGTGGCGGATCACCGACTCCGCGATCTGGTGGCCCAGCGTGTAGACCGGGTCGAGCGCCAGCGCCGGCTCCTGGAAGATCATCGACACGGTCTTGCCGCGATAGTCGGCGAGTGTCGGCGCGTCCATCGCCAGCACGTCCTGGCCGTCGACGGCGATCGCGCCGGTGATCGTCGTACGCTTCGGCGGCAGCAGGCGCAGCATCGCCTTCAAGGTCACGCTCTTGCCCGAGCCCGACTCGCCCAGAATGCCCAGGCTCTCGCCCGGCGCCAGCGCGATGTCGACGCCGTTGAGCGCGTGCACCGTGCGCTGGCCTGAGAACTTCACGCGCAGGTCGCGGATGTCGACGAGGCTCATGGCGCGCCTCCTAGCGCGCGAAGCGCGACGGATGGGGGATGTCGAAGCCGAACGGAGGAGTCCGTCTTCGACATCCCCCATCCGCCCTTCGGGCACCTTCCCCCTCCAGGGGAAGGTATGAGTGATGAGTCTCAAAGCTTTTCTCCCGCGCGGGAGTGGCCGGACTTCGGATCGGCCATGTGGCAGGCGACCAAATGGCTCGTGGTTTCGGATTGGCGCAGCAGCGCCGGAACCTTTGTGCCGCACATCGCCTCGGCGAAGGGGCAGCGCGTGTGGAAGCGGCAGCCGGAAGGCGGATCGATCGGGTTCGGCGGATCGCCGGCGAGCGGCGCTTCCATGGTGCGCTTCGCCGGATCCATGCTGGGCATGGCCGACAGGAGCGCGCGCGTGTAGGGGTGGCGGGCGTCGCCGTAGATGGTCTCGACCGGGCCGATCTCGGCGATGCGGCCGAGATACATCACCATCACCCGGTCGCTCATGTACTGCACGACGTTGAGGTCGTGCGAGATGAACATATAGGTGAGGTCGAACTGCGCCTTCAGATCGACCAGCAGGTTCAGCACCTGCGCCTCGACCGACTTGTCGAGCGCCGAGACCGCCTCGTCGAGCAGCAGCAGCTTGGGCTGCAGCGCCAGCGCACGGGCGATGTTGACGCGCTGGCGCTGGCCGCCGGAGAGCTCGTGCGGATAGCGCCGGCCGAACGACATCGGATCGAGGCCGACCCGTTGCAACAGATCGTGCGCCCGCGCCAGCGCCTCGCGATCCGGCGTGCCATAGACCTTGGGCCCGAAGGCGATCGAGTCCTGGATCGTCAGACGCGGATTGAGCGAGGCGAAGGAATCCTGGAACACCATCTGCACGCCGCGCCTGAGCTCGCGCAAGGTCAGGTTCAGGCCGATGGTGCGGCCCTCGACGCGCAGATCGCCGGTGTCGGGCTGGATCAGGTGCATCACCAGCCGCGCCGTCGTCGACTTGCCGCAGCCCGACTCGCCGACCACGCCCAGGGTCTCGCCCTTGCGGATGTCGAAGTCGACGCCGTCGACCGCCTGCACCGTGCCGACCGTGCGGCCGAGAATGCCGCCGGAGATGGGGAAGTGCTTGACCAGCCCGCGCACCGACAGGAGCGGCGGCGTGGTCTCGGATGCGGCGACCGCCGCGGCGCTAGTTGCGGACATCCATCGCGCTCCGCAGGCCGTCGCTCAGCAGGTTGAAGCAGATCGAGACCATGAAGATCATGGCGCCGGGCAGCGCCGCGACCAGCGGCTGCTGGTAGATCGCCGTGCGCAGCGTGTTGAGTATCAGGCCCCATTCCGGCTCGGGCGGCTTGGTGCCCAGGCCGAGGAAGGACAGGCCCGAGGCCAGGATCATGCTGACGCTGATCAGGCTGGTGGCGAAGACGAAGATCGGCCCCAGCACGTTGTTCAGCACGTGCACGCGGATGATGGTGAAAGCGCCGGCTCCCGAGGCGCGCGCGGCGTCGACGAAATCGAGCGAGCGCACCTGAGTGGTAACACTTTCAGCAACACGTGCGATCGGCGGGATGAAGACGATGGTCAACGAGACGATCGAGTTGAGGATGCCGGCGCCCAGCGCGCCGGAGATCGCGATCGCCAGCAGCACCGAGGGGAAGGCGTAGAAGACGTCGATCGTGCGCATGATCATCGTGTTGATGGTCCCGCCGCGATAGCCCGCGACGATGCCCAGCAGCGAGCCGATGATGAAGGCGTTGAGCACCGGCAGCAGGCCGATGAACAGCGACAGGCGGCCGCCATGGATCAGGCGGGCGAGCATGTCGCGCCCCTGCTCGTCACTGCCGAGCCAGTAGACATGCGGGCCCCAGGGCGTCGAGATGGCGGTGCACTCGATCGCCTCGGCGAGCCAGCAGATGCCGCGCAGGCGCCGCGCGATGGCGCCGCGATAGGGATCGGCCATGCCGAGCCACGGCGCGAAGATGGCGGCGGCGATCAGCAGCAGGATGATGCCGAGGCAGACCATCGCCACCTTGTCGCGCGCCAGTTTGCGGATGACGCCCGACCAATAGCCCTGTGTGTTGCCGGCGAGGGCGGCGGCCTGGGATGCGCTGTCGGCGGCGCTGGCGGTACTCATGGTCGTCAGCCTCGCTTGATGCGCGGATCGAGCGCCGTTTGCACGACATCGACCACGAGATTGACGGCGACGAAGAACATGGCGAGCACCAGGATCGTGCCCTGCAGCAGCGGCAGGTCGCGCTGGAAGATCGCCGAGTTCAACAGGAAGCCGGTGCCCGGCCAGGAGAACACCGTCTCGATCAGGATCGAGCCGCCCAGCAGGTAGCCGAGCTGCAGGCCCATCACCGCGAGCGCGGTCGGCGCGGCGTTCTTCACCACGTGGCGGAAGATCCCGCCATCGGTCAGGCCCTTGGCGCGCAGCGCGTCGACGAACTCCTGGCTCAGGATGTCGCCCACGAGCGCGCGCACCGTGCGCGTGATGATGCCCATCGGGATCACCGACATGGTGATCGCCGGCAGGATCAGGTGGCGTATGTGCTCCCAGTCCCAGCGCCAGTCGGCGCTGCTGCCGGGTCCAGCGCCGGTAGCCGGCAGCCAGGGCAGCAGCACCGAGAAGCAGATCACCAGCACCATGCCGAGCCAGTAGTGCGGCACCGATACGCCCAAGATCGAGATGGTCACGGCGACGCGGTCGATGATCGAGTCGCGGAAATAGCCGGCGACGAAGCCGAACAGGCAGCCGAAGAAGAAGCCGATCATGGTCGCGGCCATCGCCAGGATGAGCGTGTTGCCCACCGCCTTGCCGATCTCGCCGGCCACCGGGCGCGAGGTGGCGATCGAGGTGCCGAGGTCGCCGGTGACCACCTTGCTCAGCCAGATGCCGAACTGGACCGGCAGCGGCTGGTCGAAGCCGTAGCTCTTGCGCATCTGCTCGACCAGCGACTGCGGCGCGTCGGGCGGCAGGATCGAGACCAGCGGATCGCCCGGCGCGATATGCACCAGCGAGAAGCACACCACGCCTACCGCCAGCGCGATGGGCAGCACGAAGATCAGGCGGCGGACGAGGTAGATCAGCACGCCCTACACCTTATGTTCTTGGCGAGGCGAAGAGCCTCGCTGTGGAGCGAGCGGGTGCCGCACCGTGAGTGGACGCGCGGCCGCGAGATCCTTTGCTTCGCTTCAGATCGCGGAGGATCATCACCTCTACCCGACCCACACGGGCGTGAGGTCCTGGTACCAGTTCCTCGCCTGCACGAAGCCTTTGACCTTGGGCGAAAGCGCGCGCGGGTTGACGTCGTGGGCGACAAACAGGAACAGCGCCTCGTCGACGAAGCGCTCATGGGCCTTTTGGATCGCCTCGAGCTGCGTCGCCGGGTCGAAGCTGGCGCGGATCTTGTCGAACAGCCCGTCGAGGATCGGGTCGTTGTAATGGCCCCAGTTGGTTCCCTTGGGCGCCACCAGCCGCGAGTCGAGGTGGCGGATCAGGCAGGTGAACGGGTCCTGGCTGAAGTACGAGCTGTTGGTCGAATGCGCGCCGCGCGACAGCTGGTCCTTGGCGCCGGCGCGCCACGACGAGGTCAGCGCGTTCCACTCCATGACCTCGAACTCGACCTTGATGCCGACCTCGGCGAGGCTCTGCTGGATGAACTCGTTCATCGGCAGCGGCTGCATCTGACCGGAGCCGCCGGGCGAGATGATCGCCTTGACGGTGACCGGCTTGGCCGGCGTGAAGCCGGCTTCGGCGAGCAGCTTGCGCGCCTGGTTCGGATCGTACTTCACGTCGAACGTCGGCTTGCCGAACCATGGGCTGTCCGGTGGCACCATGCCCTTGCCCGGCACCATCATGCCGCCGACCAGCTGAACCATGGCGTCGCGGTCGATGGCGAGGTTGGCGGCCTTGCGCACCCGGATATCGTTCCACGGGCTGCCGTCGAGGCGGCTGAAATGCCAGGTCCAGTTGTGCGGATAGACGTTGGTGACGATCTGGAAGCCGCGGCTCTTGAGCTGTGGCAGCGCATCCGGCGATGGTGCCTCGACCCAGTCGACCTGGCCCGAGAGCAGCGCCGCGGTCCGGGTGTTGGCCTCAGGCATCGGGATCAGCACGAGGCGATCGAGCTTGGGTCGGCGCCCGGCGTTCCAGTATTCGCGGTTGGGCACCAACTCGGCGCGCTCGCGCGGCACGTAGCGGTCCATCTTCCATGGCCCGGTCCCCGAGGGCGCCGCGAGGAACTTCGTCCAGTCGCGTCCGACCTTCTCCCATTGCGCCGGGCTCGACATCACGATCCATGACATCTCGTAGGGAAACAGGGCATTCGGCGCGTCGCTGGTGAATTCGACGGTCAGCGGATCGATGGCGCGGTAGGCCTTCACCGACGGAATGCGCGAGCGGCCCTGGCCCGACTGACGCGGATCATATTGCGGCGAGTCCTGCTTGAGGATCTTGTCGAAGTTCCACACGACGGCGGCGGCGTCGAACGCCGAGCCGTCGTGGAACTTCACGCCCTCGCGCAGCTTGAAGATCCACTTGGTCTTGTCCGTGGCGTCGACCGCCCAGGACGTCGCCAGGCCGGGTACGAGGCCGGACGGCTTGTCGGCGCTCGACAGGTCCCACAGCACCAGCGAGTCGAACAGCGCGTAGCCGATGAAGCGCAGACCTTCGGCGCCCTGGTCGGTCTGGCCGTTCGGCAGCGGCACATCGGCCGCCGTCATCGCCACGCGCAACGTGCCGCCGGCCTGAGCCACCGCCGGATGGGCGCCGACGACGGGCAACGCGGCGCCGGCGAGCAGCAAATGGCGGCGGCTGAGCGAGGTCATGCGGGACTCCAAATTTATCGAATACCTTCCCCCGCTGGCGGGGGAAGGTGGCGCGAAGCGCCGGATGGGGGTGGTTGGTGCGACCACTTCGATCATCGAGACTGACCGCTATGCCGGCACCCCCATCCGCCCTTCGGGCACCTTCCCCCGCGAAGCGGGGGAAGGTAGTGGGGACAGCTACTGCATCGACACCGTGGTGAGGTCGACGAACCAGCTCTTGGGCTGCACGTAGCCCTTGACCTTCGACGTCATGGCGCGCGGGCCGACGTCGTGCGCGACCCAGAGGAACACGGCTTCCTCGACCGAGCGCGCGTGCAGCTTGGCCAGCGCGGCGTCGCGGTCCTTGGCGTCGAAGGCGACGCGCGCCTCGGCGACCAGCTTGTCGAACTCCGGATTGTTGAAGAACCCCCAGTTGTTCGAGGTCGGCGGCGCCATCTTGCTGTCGAGGAAGCGGGCCATGGCGAAGAACGGGTCCATCGCCGAGTAGGTGACGTTGATGGCGTTCGCGCCGCGCGCCGATTCATCCTTGGCACCCTTGCGCCAGTTGGTGAACAGCGTATTCCACTCGATGACATCGATCTCGGCCTTGAAGTGGCAGTCCGCGAGGTTCTGCTGGATGAACTCGTTCATCGGCAGCGGCTGCATCTGGCCCGATCCCGAGGCCGAGGTCTGCACCTTGACCGTGAGCGGCTTGGCCTTGGAGAAGCCGGCCGCTTCCATCAGCGCGCGCGCCGCGGCCGGATCGTACTTGATCTGGAAGGACGGATTGCCCCACCAGGGATGACCCGGCGGCACCGTGCCGACGGCCGGTTCCATCATGCCGCCCAGCAACTCCTTCATGCCGGCACGATCGACGCAGAGATTGGCCGCCTGGCGCACGCGCTTGTCGAGCCAGGGCGAACCCTCGGCGAAGGAGAACTGCCAGGGCCAGACATGCGGCTGGGCGTTGGCGGTGACCACGAAGCCGCGCTGCCGGATCTGCGGCAGGGCGTCGGGCGCCGGCGCCTCGACCCAGTCGACCTGGCCGGAGAGCAAGGCGGCGGTGCGCGCATTGGGCTCCGGCATCGGCAGCAGCACGACGCGGTCCAGCTTGGGCACGCGCTTGCTGTCGTAGTAGGCGGTGTTCTTGACCAGCTCGAGCCGCTCGCGCGGCACGAACCGCTCCATCTTGAACGGCCCGGTGCCGGAGGAGTCGGCGGCGAAGGCCACCCAGGCCTGCTTGGCGCGTTCCTTGGGATCGGTGACCGAGGCCGGCACCGCGTCGAACTTCTTCTGCCAGTGCGTCGGGCTGGCCATGAAGAGGTTGGTCAGGTTGATCGGCAGGAAGGAGTCGGGCTGCGCCGTCGTCAGCTCGACCGTGAGGTCGTCGATCTTGCGCGCGCTGCGCAAAGTGGGCATGCGCGAGGCGGTGACGCCGACCTGGCTGGCGTCGAAGTGAACCGCATCCTGCTTCAGCACCTTCTCGACGTTCCACACCACGGCGTCGGCGGTGAAGGCCGAGCCGTCATGGAACTTCACCCCGGGACGCAGCTTGAAGATCCACTTGGTCTTGTCGGTGGCGTCGACCGCCCATTCGGTGGCCAGACCCGGGATCACGACGCTGGGCTTGTCGGCCGACGAGAGGTCCCATTGCGTCAGCCCATCGAACATCGGGATGCCGGTGAAGCGGTTGCCCTCGAAGCCCTGATCGGGCTGGCCGTGGGTCTTGGGGATGTCGGCGGCCGTCATGCCGATGCGTAGCGTGCCCTGCGCTTGGGCAGTTCCTGCCTGAATCGCAAGCACCGCACCGACCGCCGTCACCGCGGCACTAATCTTTCTGATGTTCATGAAACTCCCCTGTTCAACAAAGCGGCACACTGGGCGAGCCGCCGCGCGTCGGTCAAGCTTGCATCGGCCCGCTTGCATCAGTCGGCGAGCAAGTTGAGCAAGTCGTGTGCCATCGCTGGTTTCCGGCCCTGGGCAAGAATCGGAATGGCCATGTCGCGCGCGTGGCAGTCCTGCGTGCCGAAGATTTGGGCGTCGGCTCGGGTGCGCGCTACAGTTCTGGGAGTCGGCACAGGGGCGGGGGATGGATATGAAGCGGCATCGCATCGGCGGGTTTACGGCGGCACGCGTGGTCGAGATCGAGCCGCCGCTGGCGACGCCGGCGCAGATGTTCCCGGATTTCGATCCGGAGATTTTCCGCGCCCACGCCGGCTGGCTGACCGAGCGCGACGCCTACGATCCGGTCACAGACATGCTCAAGCTCAGCATCCATTCCTGGGTGCTGCGCACGAAGCACCACACGATCGTCATCGACACCTGCTGCGGCAACGACCGCGAGCGGCCGAAATTCCTTATCGCGCACCGCCTCGACACGCCCTACCTCGACAATCTGCGAGCCGCCGGCGTCGATCCGGACAAGGTCGACTTCGTCTGCTGCACGCATCTGCACGTCGACCACGTCGGCTGGAACACGCGGCTGGAAAACGGCCGCTGGGTGCCGACCTTCCGCAACGCGCGCTATCTCTTCTCGAAGGCCGACTACGACCACTGGGACGCGATGAACCGCGCCGATCCGGCCAAGCCTGCCAACTATGGCGCCTTCGATGACGGCGTGCTGCCGGTGGTGTCGGCGGGGCTGGCGACCTTCGTCGATGGCGCACGGCACGAGCTGGAGGACGACGTCACCATCGAGCCGGCACCGGGTCACACGCCGGGCAGTGTCATGCTGGCGGCGCGCTCCGAGGGCGCCGAAGCGCTGTTCATCGGCGACGCCATGCACCATCCGCTGCAGATCGTGCTGCCGGACTGGAGCAGCCGCTTCTGCGTCGACCGCGCCCAGGCCGCACGCACACGGCGCGCCATCCTGGAGCGTTGCGTGGAGAACCGCTCGCTGCTGGCGCCGGCGCACTTCAAGGCGCCACATGCCTGCCGTGTGCATCGTGACGGCGCGGCGTACCGCGCGGAGTTTGTCGAGATGGGCGAGGCATAAGCCCGCATCAGGGAGGAGACGATCGCATGCAGGACCGTATGATCGGGGACGCGCATGTCACCCGCGTCGAGGAGATCGCCGGACCCGGTTTCCCGGCCGCGCAGTTCTTTCCGGAATTCGACGCCCAGACCTTCAAGGCGCAGGAGCATTGGCTGGCGCCGAGCTACTATTCACCAGAATCGGGCCGGCTGGTGCGCAGCATCCATAGCTGGCTGATCCGGATGAATGGGCTCACCATCCTGGTCGATACCTGCTGCGGCAACCACAAGCCACGCCCAGGCATGGCGGGCTTCAACATGCTCGATACGGACTATCTCGATCGCCTGCGCGCCGCTGGCGTGCGGCCCGAGGATATCGACCTCGTGCTGTGCACCCATCTTCACGTCGACCATGTCGGCTGGAACACCAAGCTGGAGAACGGCAAGTGGGTGCCGACCTTCCCCAAGGCGAAGTACGTGATGTCGCGCGGCGATCACGATCACTGGCAAGCGGCGGCGAAGAAGCCGGAGACCGAGGAATACGAGCGCAACACCTACAACGACTCGGTCCTGCCGATCGTCGAGGCCGGGCTGGCCGAGATGGTCGACGGCCAGCACGATCTCGGCCGCGGGCTGATGATCAACCCGTCGCCCGGTCACACGCCAGGTCACGTCCACATCACGCTGGACTCGAAGGGCAAGCGCGCGCTGTTCTCGGGCGACGCGCTGCACAACCCGGTGCAGGTGCCGCTGTGGCGGTGGAACAGCCGCTTCTGCGAGGACACGAACGTGGCGCGCCAGTCCCGCAACAAGATCCTCTCGCATTGCGCGCACGAGCATGCGCTGCTGATGCCGGCGCATTTTGGCTCACCATTTGCGACCTTCATCAAGGCCAAGGGCGACGACTTCGCGCTGGACTGGGATCATGGCCCACGCTGAACGACTGAAGGGCAAGGTCGCGCTGGTCACCGGCGCGGCCTCCGGCATCGGCCGCGCCACGGCGCGGCGCTTCGCCGACGAGGGCGCGATCGTCATCGGCACCGACATCGCCGTGCCGGCGGCGGGAGAGGCGGCTGCGATCGTCGGCGAGGCAGGCGCTTTCCTGCCGCAGGACACGGCGAGCGAAGCCGACTGGTCGCGCATCGAGCGCGGCATCCGCGAGCGCCATGGCCGGCTCGACATCCTGTTCAACAACGCCGGCACCAGTGGTCCGGCCGATCCCGAGACCTGCACGCTCGCCGAATGGCGGCGCGTGATGGCGGTCAATCTCGATGGCGTGTTCCTGGGCTGCCGTGCGGCCATCGCGCTGATGAAGGAGAAGGGCGGGGCGATCGTCAACTCCTCGTCCTGCGCGGCCTATGGCGGCTTCCCGCTATCCGTGCATTACGGGGCGAGCAAGACGGCGGTGCGCCAGTTCACCAAGAGCGTGGCGCTGCACTGCGCCGCCAAGGGCTACGCCATCCGCTGCAACTCGATCCATCCCGGCCCGACGATGACCGGGCTGATGAAGGCCAGCATCGCCCGCGCGCCCAGCGAGGAAGAGGGCCGCGCCCGCTGGATGGCGCAGACCCCGATCGGCCGCTTCGCCGAGCCCGAGGAGATGGCCTCCCTGGTCGCCTGGCTGGTCTCGGACGAGGCGACCTACGTCACCGGCGCGGAGTTCGTGTCGGATGGCGGCATGACGGCGGGCATGGGCGCCGGCTGACGCCTGCCGAAACAACGCAATAACGCAAGCCTGACACCGATGCTAAGCGGGGGCGGGATGACCCCTGCCGAAACAACGCGATAACGCAAGCCTGACACCAATGCGAGGACGCGCCGGCCCAACCGTGTCAGGCTTGCGTTATTGCGTTGTTGCAGCCAGGTTGATAGCCGGCGGTGCGATCCGACGGATCGCCCCATCGCCGGCTGTGGGTTTCGGCCGCCGTAGGGGCGGAAGAAATGTCGATGCCGCAGCGTCCAATCCCGCCGATAGCGCGCTGGTAGCGGCGGAAATAGGAGCGGTTGTCTTTCGGCGGTACACCTGTGCGGAGATTTCCAACCGGAGTACCCCGATGGCCCGTGACCGCACCTTACCCACCGACTTCTGGACCTGGGAGGCCGTCATCGACTGTGCGCCGATGACCCGCCTGCTGTTCCTGGGCCTGTGGAACTTCGCCGACGATTTCGGCGTGCAGCCTCCGCGGCCGCGCACCATCAGGATGCAGGTGTTCCCCGGCGACGAGGTCGGCAACGACGCGGTGCGCGCGATGATCGAGGAGCTGGCGACGCGCAAGCTGGTGCGCCTCTACGCGGTCGACGGCGTCGAGTATGTCGAGATCGTCGACTGGCGGCAGATGCAACGTGTGGGCAAGCGGGCGCGGCGGCGGTACCCCACAGATGCCTCCGTGAGCGTCGGCGCGGTGGGCGAGCAACCCTCGCGAACCATGGAAAACCATAGCAATGGCGAGGCGCCGGGATGTCCCGCGTCGAGCGAGGCGGCCGAGCGACCGCCGCGCACCATAGAAAACCAAAGCAATGGCGCGGCGCCGCCCGAGGCTGATGTCGAGGACGCCGCGCCAGCGGACTCAGCGGCCCTTCCAGTTGGGCTTGCGCTTCTCGGCGAAGGCGCGCGGCCCCTCGACGGTGTCCTCGCTGCGGGCCATGGCGACGAAAGCGGGGTAGTTCTGGTTGCGCATCGAGATCTCGGTGATCGGCACGTCGAGCGAGCGCATGACCACCTGCTTGGTGGCGCGGATGCTCATCGGTGAGCATTCCAGAATCTGCTGCGCCCAGGCGTTGGCTTCCTTCATCAGCTCGGCCTGCGGCACGACCTTGGTGACGAAGCCCAGCTCGTAGCCTTCCTGGGCCGAGACGTGGCGACCGGTGAGCATCATGCCCATGGCCTTCTTCAGCGGGATCTGGCGCGACAGGCGCTGCATGCCGCCGGCGCCCGCCGCCAGGCCGACCCGAGGCTCCGGCAGGGCGAACCGCGCATTGTCCGAGGCGATGATGATGTCGCAGGCCAGCGCGATCTCGAAGCCGCCGCCCATGGCGACGCCGTTGACCGCGGCGATAACCGGCTTGTCGAGATCGAAGCGGTTGGCCAGGCCGCCGAAGCCCTTCGGCGGCGAGTGCGGGCGCTTGCCCGTCGTCTTCTGCAATTCCGCGTGGTATTTCAGATCGTTGCCGGCGCTGAAGGCTTTGTCGCCGGCGCCCGTGATGATCGCCACCCACATCTCGGGATCGGCGGCGAACTCGTCGAAGATGTCGCCCAGCTCCTGGTTCGCCATCGGATGACAGGCGTTGTAGACCTCGGGCCGGTTGATCGTGACGATCAGCAGCCGCCCGTCCTTCTCGACCTTGCTGTACTTGAGCTCACCCATCGCGTTTCCCTCCTGAAGATGCTGGCGCGGATTGCGTCCCGCCCCGGGGGTCACGGTCAAGAGGCAAGGTTCGCGACGCGGTACGGCGGCACAGGGTCTGCGAGCCACCAATCGGCCGACCCTGCCTTGCGAACCAGGGGTTTTTGCGCGTAAAGTGCACGGGGTGGGGTTGCGTTGCGTTGCGGTCAAAAGCAACGTCATTTTCGGGTATTGATGATGTCGAAGGATCGGCGACACGCCGGCCTCGTGGTTCTTGTCGCGCTGATCTCGTTATCCGGCGCTTCATCCGCGGGAGCCACGGACGCGCCCATTGCGGCGGGGATTGGTGCCGGCATCGATCATACGAAGCGTGCGCCTATCGAGGCCGCTCAGGGCCAAGTCAGCGCTGCCGTCGCGGTCGATCTGCTCAATCGGCCCGCTGTTCAGCCCCTGCCGATGCGCCCGACACCGCAAGGTCTCGCGCCAGCGCCGATCGGCGGGCTGCGCGGCCTGGTCGTCCAGGGCGGTCTTGATGTCGCGTTTTCCGGCCCATCGCCAGCGCCGACCGGTGCGCAGTGGGTGCCGGCGCGACGGACAAGCCAGGCGTCGCCTTATGTTCGCATCCGTGAATACGAGCGGGTGCTCGGCGTTTCGTTCAAGATACAGCCGCCACAACAGACTCTGGAACCGGCCTCTCCGGGGCTCTGACCGAGTCTCGCTGCCTGACGGAAAGCATCGCCATATCAAGAGATTAGAAGCCGCGTTTAGACGACTGTGACTTTGCCGCCACAGCTTCGGTCAAACCGCCTACGCCGGGTTGCGGGGTACTCAATCTGGTATATAGTCGGTGCGCATGGTTGGTGATGCTCCCGTCGTCCAACTTCACGCCAGTTGTTGAAGACCTTTTGAGAGGGGATCCAAATGAAGACGAAGGTCGGGGCTGTGGTTGCTGCGGCTCTTATCGCCGCTCCCTTGGCGGCGCAGGCGCAGAACCTGTCGCCCGGTTTCTACGTCGGTGTCGAAGGTGGCATCAATTTCATTCACAATCTGAACCCGAACATCGCGGGTCAGACCAACAGCCCGCGCGTCGGCTTCATGGTCGGCGGCGTGATCGGCTACGATTTCGTCGGCCCGCGCGTCGAGCTCGAGATTCCGTATCGCCGGAACAACGTCAACACGAACTACGGCCTGACCAACGTCCAGTCGATCGCGGCGATGGTCAACGTGCTCTATGACTTCTTCCCGCAGAGCATGATCTCTCCGCACATCGGCGCCGGTGTCGGTATCGCCCGCGTCACCGCCTCGCAGACCGAGTTCGCTTATCAGGGCATCGCCGGTCTGAGCGCGGTGTTCAACGACAGCATCCGCGTGTCGCTGGACTATAAGTTCTTCGGCACCACCAACCCGAGCTTCGCCGGCGCCAGCTACCGGTACCTGAACCACTCGGCGATGCTGACCCTGGCCTACAAGTTCGGCTCGACGCCGGCCGCTCCGCCGCCGCCGCCGGACCGGGCCATGACCGACTCGTTCATGGTGTTCTTCGATTTCGATCGTTCGAACATCACGCCGACCGCCGCGACGACGATCCAGCAAGCCGCGGCTCGGGCCAAGTCCGGCCAGAAGACCCGTATCGGTGTCACCGGTCACGCCGACCGCTCGGGCGCCGACGCCTACAACATGGCGCTGTCGCTGCGCCGCGCCAACGCCGTCAAGGACCAGCTGGTCCGCGAGGGCATCCCGGCGGCGAACATCACGGTCGTCGGCCGTGGCGAGAGCCAGCCGCTGGTGCAGACCGCCGACGGTGTGCGCGAGCCGCAGAACCGCCGCGTCGAGATCGTCCTGAACTAAGGCGTCGGGACCTATCGAATATTGGGAAACAGCCGGCTTTGCCGGCTGTTTCTTTTTCGCCGCACATCCCCGGGAATCACGCCCTACATTGGTGAATTCCATTGGTTTGACGCTCGGGGCCGTGCTACAAAAATCGAGTTGTTGATCATTTGGGGGCTATCCATGAAGAAGCTGATCCTGGCTGCCGCGGCGCTGATGTTCGTCGCCGCTTGCGAAGACACTCCGCCGCCGGCGCCGACGGCTCCTGCCGCCGCCGTGAAGCAGTACATGGTATTTTTTGATTTCGACCGTTCCAACATCACCACCCAGGCCGCCGCGACGATCAAGCAGGCCGCTGACGCCACCAAGATGGGGATGGGGATGAGCGGCGGCCCGGCCATGCCAGACCGCCAGACCTCGGCTGCCGCCGACACTGCGAGGGCAACGGCCATCCCGAGACTTCGTACGTCGGGCGAATGCGCCGCCGAGGCTCGTCGCCGTGGTCTCGAGGGCGAAGATCTGAAGAAGTTCGTCGATCAATGCCTGGGCGGCGGTGGCGTCACCCGCATCGCCGTGACCGGCCACACCGACACCTCGGGCGCCCCTGCCTACAACATGGCGCTGTCGCTGCGTCGCGCCAACGCCGTGAAGGACGCGCTGGTCCGCGAGGGCATCCCGGCCTCCGTGATCGCCGTCACCGGCCGTGGCGAGACCCAGCTGCTCGTGCAGACCGGCGACAACGTCAAGGAACCGCAGAACCGCCGCGTCGAGATCGTGCTGCAGTAAGCGCGCTCTGACCGAGTCCTGAGCGACGGCCGGCGAAAGCCGGCCGTTTGCTTTTGGTTTCCGGTCTATCTCGTAGTGAAACGAAAAACGCGGGCCTCACGGGCCCGCGTTTCTTTCGTCCAGGACGTCGTGTGTCAGCGGCGAACCGGCGGCTGGATGCACGGCTTGGTGCTGTGATCCGCGGCGTTGTCATAAAGCGGCGGCACGGCGGAGAGCTGGGTCGTCGAGGGCTGCAGGGCCCAACGGAACGCCTCGCGCGCATCGGCGCAGAAGCCCGGATAGCTGGTCGCGCGCGTCCCCGCCTTGTTGGCGATGTCGGTGACATAGCTGTTGATGTTGATGCCGCGCTTGCGCAGCAGCGCGGTGAGTTCGCTGCCGTTGCGGCCCAGGTCGGGACCGAACTTGGTGGCGAACTGGTTGTACTCCGCCGTCATGTTGCAGGCGCGCGCGGCGTAAGCCAGTTCCTGCTGCACGATGCGACCGCGCACGGTCTGTGCCTCGGCCTCGTTGAGGCACTGGCCGCGGCCAGGTGCGGCTGTCGCCACGGCCATCACCTTGGCGTAGGCGGTCGAGGGCGGCAGCGAGCCCGCGGGCTTGGGCTGAGCGCATGCCGCCAGTGACGCGGCGGCCAGCACCACAAGGCCAGGACGGATCCAGACGTTCATTCGAGGTATCCTATTGATTGTCAGGTTGGTGACAGGGAAGGCGGCGGACTATATCAAAGAGCCCCAGCCCCGCCAGTGAGATTACGCCGCACGCTCCAGGGCGGCGCGCACCAGCGGCAGGCGATCGTTGCCGAAATACATGTCCGTGCCGTTGACAAAGATCGTCGGGCTGCCGAAGCCGCCGCGGGCGATCAACTCGTCGGTATTGGCCTTCAGACGGTCCTTGCAGGCCTGCTCGCCGATCCGCGCGAAGAACGCGTCGCGATCGAGGCCGACGCGCTCCAGGATGCCCTCGATCACCTCGTCCTTCGAGATATCGCGGTCCTCGCCCCAGTAGGCCTCGAAGACCGCCGTGGCATAGGGTACCAGCCGGTCGCGCTCCATCGCCACGAGGGCGCCGCGCATGCACTTGACGCTGTTGACCGGAAAAACCGTGGGCGGCATCCCGATGCGCAGGCCGTAAAGCCGCGCCCAGTCGGACAGGTCCTTCAGCATATAGCCCGCCTTGCGCGGATTGGGGTTGGCGCGGTTCTGGTAGACCGTGTCGTTGACCGCATTGAAGACGCCGCCGACCAGGATCGGCTTCCACGCGATGGCGACGCCCAGCTCGGCCGCCATCGGCTGGATCGCGTGGAAGGCGAGATAGGTCCACGGGCTGGAACAGTCGAAGAAAAACTCTAATCGCGCGGCCATGCGCAAGCCTGCCATCGCCTCGGGCCTATGTCGATGCTAGGATTCTCCACGCGGTCGGGGAGTCCTCATGCTGTCTCGTGCCTTCCTCCTATCGTTCTTCGCCCTGCTGGCGCTCGCCGCCTGCGAGACCGATCCGGCGCCGCAGCCGCCGGTGCAGCCGCGCGACGAACCGCCGGTCCATGTCGTGTTCTTCGACAAGGGCTCGTTGCGGATCGGTCCCTGGGGCCTCGCCACGATCAAGCAGGCGGCGGTCGAGGCGAAGAAGCCTGGCGTCAAGATGGTCACCGTCACCGGTCATACCGATCGCGCCGGTAGCGATAAGGTCAACGACGCGCTGTCGCTGAGGCGCGCGCGCGCGGTGCGCGACCGCCTGATCCGCGAGGGCGTCCCGGCAACTTTGGTCAGCACGCGCGGTCTGGCCGAAGGCAAGCCCTTCATGCCGACCGAGGACGGGGTCGGCCAGCCCGAGAACCGCCGCGCCGAGATCACGATCTCGCACTAGCCTTTGGCAGCGCCGGCGTTCCGGGGATCCGCGCGGTCAACGATCGCCCGGGTGTCGATGCCGAGCGGCAAGGTGCCGAACGCTTGGCCACGATCGCCCGATATGCGCGAGGCGAGGAAGGCCTCGGCGATGGCGCCGGGCGCGTGGCGCACCAGCAACGTCGCCTGCAGGGCGAGCGCCATGGCCTCGACCAGGCGCCGCGCCCGCGTCTCAAGATCGCGCGTGTCGGCCAGCCGGCCGCGCAGATCGTCGACGAAAGCGTCGAGGCGGTAATCCGCGCCGCGCGCCTGGGCGAGCTCGGCGAAATAGACCTCGAGCGCCGCCGGCGCCCGGCCGACGGCGCGCAGCAGGTCGAGGCACTGCACGTTGCCCGAGCCTTCCCATACAGAGTTGACCGGCGCGTCGCGGTAGAGGCGCGGCATGACGCTCTCCTCGACGAAGCCATTCCCGCCCAGACACTCCAGCGCCTCGGCCGCGACGTTGGGCGTGCGCTTGCACAACCAGTACTTGGCGACCGGCGTGGCGACGCGCGCGAACAGCGACTGGGCTTCGCCGTCGGTCTCCTCGTCGAAGGCGCGGGCGACGCGCATCGACAGCGCCGTCGCCGCTTCCGACTCGACGGCGAGATCGGCCAGCACGTTGCTCATCAGCGGCTGCTCGACCAGCCTGCGGCCGAAGGCGGCGCGGTCGCGGCAATGGTTGATCGCCTGGGCCACGGCGTGGCGCGTCACCGCGGTCGCGCCCAGCGCGCAGTCGAGCCTGGTATGGCGCACCATCTCGATGATGGTCACCACGCCGCGGCCTTCCTCGCCCAACAGCCAGCCGAAGGCGTCGTCGAACTCGACCTCCGACGAGGCGTTGGAACGGTTGCCGAGCTTGTCCTTGAGCCGCTGGATGTGGAAGCCGTTGCGTGTGCCGTCGGGACGCCAGCGCGGCACGAGGAAGCACGACAGCCCGCCTGGAGCCTGCGCGAGCGCGAGGAAGGCATCGCACATCGGCGCCGAGCAGAACCACTTGTGGCCCACCAGCCGGTACGCGCCGCCCGGCCCGCCATTGTCCAGCGGGGCCGCCGTCGTCTGGTTGGCGCGCACGTCGGAGCCACCTTGCTTCTCGGTCATCGCCATGCCGATGGTGGCGCCGCGCTTGTGCGCGACGGGGCGGGCCGCCGGGTCGTAGGCGTTGGCCAGCAGGCGCGGTTCCCACGCGGCGGCGATCTCGGGCTGCACGCGCAGGGCCAGGATCGAGGCGAAGGTCATGGTCACCGGGCAGGCCGGCCCGTCGTTGGTCTGGTTGAAGGCGATGAACAGCGCGGCGCGCGCCACATGCCGCCCGCGCCGCGTCTCGGTCCAGGGCAGGGAGTGCAGGCCGTTCTCCAGGGCCAAGGTCATCAGCTCATGATAGGCGGGGTGGAACTCGACCTCGTCGATGCGGTTGCCGACACGGTCGTGCGTGCGCAGGTTGGGGCGGTTGCGCTCGGCCAGCTCGGCGGCGCGCACCGTCCCGGCGGCGCCGCAGCGCGCGCCGAAGGTGGCCGCGCGTTCGGCGATCCAGCCACCGCCCTCGCGTTCGATCGCCTCGACCAGCGCGCGATCGCCCGTCACGACGTTGTAATCCTCGAGCGGCCGGGCCTGGTTCTCGGCCCGTGTGCTGATGGCTGCCATGGCGACCTCCATGCCTGTCGCAATCGATAGGCGAACGGATACTCATTTGCTACAGTGCGCCCTCGCGGCGCCGGCGGACGGCGTGTTGGGGAGGTGACATTGACCGGCTTTACGATCTTCATCCTCGTCCTCGTCCTGTTCGCTGTCCTGCTTCTATTCCTCGGCGTCAAGCAGGTACCCCAGGGCTGGAACTATACCGTCGAGCGCTTCGGCCGCTTCACCACCACCCTGACCCCTGGCCTTCGGTTCCTGGTGCCCTTCGTCGACAGCATCGGCAAGAAGGTCAACGTCCAGGAGTCGGTGCTCGACATCCCGCAGCAGCAGGTGATCTCGAAGGACAACGCGATCGTCACGGTCGACGCGGTCGCCTTCTACCAGGTGATCGACGCCGCCAAGGCCGCCTACGAGGTGCGAGACCTGGTGCAGGGCATCACCAATCTGTCGCTGACCAACATCCGCAACGTCATGGGCAACATGGCGCTCGACGACGTGCTGTCCCGGCGCAACGAGATCAACGACACGCTGCTGTCGGTGATCGACCATGCCACGAACGCGTGGGGCGTGAAGGTGCTGCGCGTCGAGCTCAAGGACATCGTGCCGCCGCAGGACATGGTGCAGACCATGGCGCGGCAGATGAAGGCCGAGCGTGAGCGGCGCGCCGTGATCCTCGAGGCCGAAGGTATCCGCCAGGCGCAGATCACCCGGGCCGAGGGCGAGAAGCAGGCGGCGATCCTCTCGGCGGAAGGCCGCCGCGAAGCCGCCTTCCGCGACGCCGAGGCGCGCGAGCGCTCGGCGGAAGCCGAAGCCAAGGCGACCGAAGTGGTAACGGCGGCGATCGGCAACGGCGGCTCGCAGGCGATCAGCTACTTCCTCGGCCAGAAGTACGTCGAGGCGCTGCACGCCATGGGCGCTTCGAACAACAGCAAGGTGTTCTTCCTGCCGGTCGAGGCGACCGGCCTGATGGGCACGCTGGGCGGCATCGCCGAACTGGCCAAGGAGGCCCAGGCGCGCGGCGCGGCCTCGCTGGCGCAGCTGCCGGCGCCGGCGGCGTCGGGCGGTGGCGCGCCGGCCCGCCCGTCGGGCCCGTGGACGCAGCCGTAAGACCAAAAGGAAGGGGGACCGCGATGTCGGGTTTCACCATCGAGTACTGGCATTGGTTCGCGCTCGCGGGCGTGCTGCTGCTGCCCGAGATGCTGATGCCGGGTGTCGCGTTCCTGTTCCTGGCGATCGGCGCCTTCGGCACCGGGATCCTCAAGCTGGTCTGGCCGGCGGCGAGTCTGGACATCCAGCTCGGCGTCTTCGCCATCGTCAGCATCGCCGCCTTCGCCGGCATGCGCGGCTGGATCCGTCAGCTCTTCAAGGTGCGCGAGGGCGACAAGCTCAACGAGCGTGGCAGCCAGTTGGTCGGCACGACGATCACGCTCTCCGACGCCATCCGCAACGGCCAAGGCCGCGTGCGGGTGGGCGACGGCAGCTGGAACGTCAGCGGCCCCGACATGGCGAGCGGCGCGCGGGTGCGCGTCATCGCGGTCGACGGCGCCACCCTGAAAGTCGAGCCCGCGCCCTAGGCGAGGCGCTGGTGATGCTGCGCGTCCTGTAGATCATTGGCGGCGAGATAGGCGTCGATGTCCTCGGCGCTCCACAGCGCCAGGGGATCGAGCTTCAGCCTGCCATCGACGATGTCGACCAGCGGTCGGTGACCATCCAGCCGCCGCCCGTCGATCCACGCCTCGAAGCCGTCGAGCGCATGCTCGAGCGACGCCGCGGCGCGCACATCGCGCAAGCCCAGCAGCGCGGCCGGGGCGTGGCGCATCGGCGCGTCGGGCACGATGACCGGCGTATTGCGGTCGATGCCGGCGACGATGTGCATTAACGCCGATGCCGCCGGCCCATCGGACACCACCAACGCGATGCGGTCCCGATAAGCGCCGCGGATCGCCAGCCGGAGGAAATCGGGTGCCGAGGCGGCGCGCGATACCTGGTTGAGCAGGCGCAGATCGTCTTGCGGCGTGTGGAGGGCGACGTCGGACATGAGGTTCAGATGACCGCGTTCGCGGCCGAGCCTCAAACAATCATGTCTAAGGGTGATGTAAAATAATGCTATTCAACAATCGTGCAGTGTCTAATCATCCATCTAGCCGCCGATCAGCTCCTTCTTGATCATGCAGTGGATGCCCTTGTTGCCATCGACGGTCTGGGTCACGTGCAGGTCGGCGGCCAGGCTGCACAGCATGTAGGCGTCCTCGGCCGAGATGCCGGTCTTGCCCCGGATCAGCCGGATCATGTCGCGCAGTGCCTCCTTGGCGGCGTCGTCGAGGTCGGGATCGAAGCCGTGGGTGATCCAGTGGGTCGGGGTCTCGCCCCTGGGGTTGTTGAGCTTCATGTCCTTGCGCACGGTGAAGCGGAAGGTGCCGGTGAGGCAGGTCTCCAGCGCCGTAAGGTTGACCTCGCCGTCGCCCTGCACGCCGTGGCCGTCCCCGGTCGAGAACAGCGCGCCCGGGGCGAAGACCGGCAAGTAGATCGTGGTGCCGGCGCCCAGCTCCTTGTTGTCGATGTTGCCGCCGAAGGCGCGTGGCTCGACCGAGCTGCACTGACCCCAGGCGGGTGGCGGCGCCACCCCCATGATGCCGAAGAACGGCTTGAGCTCGAGCTCCGTGCCCCAGGGCATGCGGCAGACGTTGCGGTTGCGCTCGATCGGGATGTGGGTGAGGCGGTAGCTCGGGAAGTCCTCGGGCAAGGTGCCCATCAGCGGCCGCTGCACGTTCCAGCCCCAGTCGACGCGGAACTGGATGTCGACAATGTCGACCTGCAGGGCGTCGCCCGGCTCGGCACCCTCGACATAGACCGGCCCGGTGAGGATGTGGCGGCCGATATGCGGCGTGCACTTCTCGTGGATCTCGCGGTGCTCGGGCAGGATCGAGAAAGGCGGGTCGGGCAGGATCTCCTTCGCCCCCGACACGCACTCGATCGTCACCATATCGCCCGACTTCACACGCGCCTTGGGCTCGAGCTTGCTGTCGAAATAGCCCCAGTGGATGGTCTGCGGCGACGACTTCAGGACGATGGGCGCGGACATCGGCACTCCCTGCGAGGATGGCGCGATCCAAGCACGATCCGCGCCGTCGTGGTATAGCCGCGTCTATGAACTACCAGCACGGATTTCATGCCGGCGGTTTCTCCGACGTGCTCAAGCACGCGACGCTGGCGAACCTGATCGCGGCGCTGTCGGTGAAGGAAAAGCCTTACCTGATCATCGACACGCATGGCGGCCGGGGCGGCTACGACCTCGGCGGCCAGGGCGCGGTGACCATGGAATGGAAGATGGGCATCGGTCGCCTGCTGCCGATCCGCCAGCCGCCGCCGGCGCTCGTCGACTACATCCGCGCCGTGCGCTTCTACGACAAGAAGTTCGGCAACTTCGGCGTCAAGCCGGCCGAGGGCATCCGCCATTATCCCGGCTCGCCGCGCATCGCGCGCGCCCTGATGCGGCCCGGCGACCGGCTGGTGGTGGCCGAGCTCAGCCCGCGCGAGTCGGTGTTCCTCAAGCGCGAGTTCGCCGGCGACAAGAGCATCGAGGTGCGCGAGGAGGACGGCTACGGCCTGCTGAAATCCATGCTGCCGCCGCCCGAGCGACGCGCGCTGATCATGATCGATCCGCCCTACGAATCACGGGACGAGACCGCGGATGCGGTGGCGGCGATCGGCCATGGCCTGCGGCGCTTCGCCACCGGCGTCTATGCGCTGTGGTACCCGATCAAGGACATGAAGTTCGTCCAGGCGCTGCACGAAGCTGTGATCGCGCTCGATCCGCCGGAGACCATCGCCGTGCATGTCCAGATGATGCGCATGAACCCGATGCCGCGCATGCTCGTGGGTTCGGGCATGGTGGTGATCAACCCGCCGTGGAAGTTCGCCGACACCATGCGCGAACTGGCGCCGTGGCTGGCGAAGAATATCGGCGGCAATAGCGGGGCAACGGCCGAGGTCAAGACCCTGGTGCCGGAAAAAGGCGCGCAACCCCAGGACGGCTGACGCCTTATTCTCGCGGGGATCCCACCCTGTCCGAGCGTGTCTTTCGCCCGAGAGGACCACTTTGCTCCTGGCCATCGTTATCGCGTTCCATGTCGCCGGCATCGCCTGTGCGTTGCGCGCGCTGATGCTGGGGCGCTCGCCGCCGGGCACCGTGGCGTGGATCCTGTCGCTGGTCCTGGTGCCGTACATCGCGCTGCCGGTCTACGCCCTGTTCGGCCACGGCAAGTTTCGCGGCTACGTCGTCGCCCGGCGCGCGCGCGAGGAGGAACTGGGCGAACTCATGCGGCACGCCACGGAGGCGATCGAGCGCGCGGGCGCCAAGCTCGAGGGCGCCGACCGCGAGCCGCTTGTGGCACTGGAACGGCTCACCGGCTTTCCCTTTACGCGGGGCAACAGCGCCAAGCTGCTGATCGACGGCCCGCAGGCCTTCGCCGACATGCTGCAGGGCGTGCGGCAGGCGACCAAGTACGTGCTGGTGCAATTCTACGTCGTGCGCGACGACCGCCTGGGGCAGGCGTTCCGCCGCGTGTTGCTCGATCGTGCCGCCGCCGGCGTGAAGGTCCATGTGCTCTATGACGATATCGGTAGCGAGGATCTGTCGAGCGAGTATGTCGAGGCCCTGGTCGCCGGCGGCGTTTCGGTCAGCTCGTTCAACGGCCGCAAGAGCTGGTTCGTGCGGCACAGCAGGATCAACTACCGCAACCACCGCAAGATCGTCGTCGTCGATGGCGAGTCGGCCTGGGTGGGCGGCCTGAACGTCGGTGACGAGTACGTCCATCGCGATCCGATCCTCTCGCCATGGCGCGACACGCACGTGCATGTGCGTGGCGCCAGCGTGCTGTGCTGCCAGATGAGCTTCGTCGAGGATTGGTATTGGGCGACCGGCGACGCGCTCGAGCTCAGCTGGGAGGTCCGCAACCACGAGACCGAGGATCGCCTCGTGCTGGCCATGCCCACCGGGCCGGCCGACGAGCTCGAGACCTGCGGCCTGGCCTTCGTGCAGATGATATCGCTCGCCCGCAAGCGGGTGTGGATCGCCAATCCGTACTTCGTGCCCGACTCGGCCACGCTGTCGGCGTTGATGCTGGCGGCGCAGCGCGGCGCCGACGTGCGCGTGCTGATGCCTGGCCGGCCCGACCATCACACGACGTGGCTTGCCGGCCTGTCTTTCGTTCGGGACTTGGTTCGCGCCGGCGTCAAGGTGCTGCTCTACGAAAGTGGAATCCTTCATCAAAAGGTCGCGCTGATCGACGACGGATTGTGTACCGTCGGGACCGCGAACTTCGACAATCGGTCTTTCCGCATCAACTTCGAGATCACCCTGGCGTTTCTCGACGAAGGGTTCGCACAGGAGGTGGCGGCGATGCTCGAGCGCGATTTCGCTGGCTCTCGGGTCGTGACGGAGGACGTCGTGCAGGCCCGGTCCTTTCCCTTCCGCGTCGCGGTGCAGGCATGTCGTTTGCTGGCGCCCGTACTCTAGCCGGCGACGAGCAGACGCGCGCGGCCGGCGCCGATGCGCCGGTCGAGCCGGCCCTGATCCGCGCCGCCACCTACAACATCCATTCCTGTATCGGCATGGATCGGCGAAGCGATCCCGACCGTGTGTTGCGTGTCATCGACGCGATCGATCCCGATATCCTGGCGCTCCAGGAGGTGCGCGCCTATTCGCCCGACCTCGACCAGTTCGAGCTGTTCCACAAGCGGCTCAACATGGCGCCGGTCTTCGGCCAGACCTTCCGCGCCCGGCGCTTCGCCTTCGGCAACGGCCTCTACGTGCGCGGTGCGATTCTCAGCAAGCGCGTCGTCGACCTCACCATCCCGCCCTATGAAGAGCGCTGCGCCATCGACGCCGTCGTCGAGGTGCGCGGACAACGGCTGCGCGTGATCGCCGCCCATCTCGGCCTGCGTCCCGCCGAACGCGGCCGCCAGATCGAGCTGTTGCGCGACGCGCTCGCGCAACAGCATGAGGATCTGACCTTGGTGATGGGCGACCTCAACGTCTTCGGCCCCGAGCGTCGCCGCTTGACGAAGATCGGCGCGCCGATGGGGCTGAGGCGCGTGCGCACGTTTCCCGCGCCGCGGCCGCTGATGGCGCTAGACCGGCTGTGGTCGATCCCGTTCGACAACCTCCAAAGCCTTGAGAGCTTCACCAGCCACGGCGCCCGCTGGGCCTCCGATCACCTGCCGCTGGTCGGCATGATCCGGCCGCTGGCCGATCCGTCATCCCGAGCGAAGCGAGAGATGACAGGTTCCTAATCGACGATGAACAGCCTCGCGCCGACCGTCGTGCGCGAGCGGTGCGGCTCGGCGTTGTCGGCGACCTGGTAGCTCATGCCCGGCTTGAGCACGAACCGGCGGCCGTCCTTCAGCTCGGTGTCGAGCTCGCCGTCCAGGCACATCAGGATGTGACCCTTCTCGCACCAGTGATCGGCGAGGTAGCCCGGCGTGTAGTCGACCAGGCGCACGCGGATATCGCCGAACTGGCGCGTGCGCCAGATCGCCTTGCCGGTCTCGCCGGCATGCTCGGTCGGCTCGACGGCGCTCCAGTCGGTGGTGCCGAAGGGGATCGAGGACATCTTCATCGCGGGGACTCCCTGGCGGCGCGCCGCGCGCGGTGCACGGATGGATCGGGGCACCACAGTACGGTGAGCCCGGCCAGCAGCGCGAGTCCGGCGCTGGCGATGATCGCCATCGTGTAGGATCGCGTCGCGTCGAAGATCCAGCCGGCGGCGGGCGGGCCGACGAGGATACCGACGGCGACGCTGGTGTATTGAGCGCCCAGGATCGAGCCCACCGCCTTGGTGCCGAAGTAATCCGCCATCACCGACGGCGCCATGGCGACGAAGCCGCCATAGAGCGCGCCGAACAGCGTGGCGAAGACCGCCAGCGCCAGCCAGTGGCTGGTCGAGGCCCATAGCAGCAGCACCGGGCAGGAGCCCAGGATGCTGAGCGCGTACATGCGCCGCCGGCCGATGCGATCGGCGATGCCCGCGAAGACGAAGCGGCCCAGCGTGCTGCCGACGCCCAGCAGCATGATCAGGCTGACGCCGAACGCCTCGCCATGGCCCACGTCGCGCGCGTAGGGCACGAGATGAACAAAGGGCGTGAACAGGCCGAAGGCGTAGATCGCGCAGGCCGCGAACAGCAGCCAGAACACCGGCTGGCGCATCGCTTCGCCGAGCGTGTCGCCCTGCGCCGGCGGTGCCGGACCGCCGCTCGCCGGTGGTGCCGCGTCGCCATCGGGCCGCAGGCCGTAGGTCTCGGGCGAACGCCGGATGGTGACGATCGAGAACAGCGCCGCGGCGAGCGCGACCAGCGCCAGGCCGATCCACGCGCCGCGCCAGCCGAAATGGTCGACCAGCAGCTTGGCGAGCGGCGGACCGGCCAGCGTGCCGACGCCGATGCCGGACACGGCGATGCCTGTGGCCAGCCCTCGCTGGCGGTTGAACCAGCGCTGCAGGGCGGCGACGGCGGGGACGTAGGCCGCGCCTATGCCAATGCCCACACCCACGCCGTAGCCGGCGAAGACCTGCCACAAGGTGTCCGCCTGGCTGGCGGCGAAGGTGCCTAGCGCCACCAGTGCCATACCACCGCCGACCACAAGCCGGGGGCCGAAGCGATCGGCGATCGCGCCGGTGATCAGGCCCAGCGAGAAATACAGCGCGCCGGCGATCGAGAAGACGAGCGATATCTCGCCGCGCCGGGCCGCGAACTTCTCCTGCAGCGGCAGAAAGAAGCTGGAGAAGCTGTAGGCGATTCCGAAGCCGACACCCAGCACGACGAACGTGCCGGCCACCACCCACCACCCGGGAAAGACGCGGTCAGTCATCATTCCTTCTCCCCGCCTTCGCGGGGAGAAGGGAAGGCGGTACGCGTCATTTCTTGTCGGGTCGCGACGTCAGTGGGCTGACCTTGTCGGGATTCCAGCCGATGACCTTGCGCGCCGCCTCGGCGACCGCGGGATCGACCGGCGGCGGCTCGAGATCGGCGCCCTTGCCCAGGATGTCGGCGACGAGCTCGACACCGTCGACCCGGCTGCGCTTTTTGCTGTCGCTGGAGATCACATGCCACGGCGCGCCGTCCGTGTCGGTGCGCTCCAGCATGTCGTCGAACGCCTCGACATAGTCGTCGCGCTTGCCGATGTTGCGGAAGTCGTCGAGCGTGACCTTGAAGCGCTTCTCCGGCGTTTCCAGGCGGCGGATGAGGCGCTTGCGCTGCTCCTCGGCGCTGAGGTTGAGCAGGATCTTGATGAGCCGCACGCCGTCGTCGGTCAGCATTTTCTCGAAGGCGTTGATCTCGCCATAGGCCCGCTGCCAGTCATCCTTCTTGGCATAGCCCTCGATCCGCTCGACCAGCACGCGGCCGTACCAGGTGCGGTCGAAGATCGCGATGGTGCCCGACTCGGGCAATTTCTCCCAGAAGCGGTAGAGGTAGTGCTTGCCCTGCTCGTCGGGCCGCGGCGCGGCGATGCGCCAGACCTGAACCGGCCGGGGGTCGAGCTTCTCGGTCAGGCGCTGGATCAGGCCGCCCTTGCCGGCCGCGTCCCAACCCTCGATGGCGACGATCGCCCGGGAGCCGGTGCGCGACAGCCATTGCTGGACCCGCAGCAGCCGCATCTGCGCCCGCACCAGTCGCTTGAGATAGTCGTCCTCGTCGATGCCTTCCGCCAATGGCAGCTTGTCTAGCTTCTTCCAGCGCCCCATCTTGGGTATCCACATCCCGCGGCTGTTCGGTAATTCGTCATCGTGCCCCGTCCCACCCGCCCCGTCGAGCGCTGACACGCATGGCCGACATCCTCCGCACGCGCGACATCGCCGAAAGCGAGAAGTCCGCGCCATGGTGGCGGGTGGCCGAGCGCGACGGCGGCCGTGTCGTCGAGGCGGGCGGGCCATGGATCGTCATGGCCCTGCGCGCCCTGGAGCCGGGCGCCGACACCCCGCCCGCAGACGCCAAGGTCATCGACATCAGGGCGGTCACCGCAATGGACACCGCCGGCGTGACCGAGCTGCTCCACCTGCGCCGGGCCGCCGGCGATTGCCCGATCGAGGGGGGTGACGAGGCCAAGGGCAGCCTGATCGAGCTGGTCGAGAAGAACGCCTGCCCGCCGCAGCCGCCGCCCCGGCAGCTGCCCATCCTGCTCGACATGGTGAACGAGTTGGGCAAGGGCTTCACTGGCTTTCTACAGAGCTCGGTGAGGCTGCTGGAGTATTTCGGCGAGGTGCTGAACGTCATCGCCAATGGCGTGTTGCAGCCGCGCAAGATGCGGCTGAACGCCTCCGTCGTGCAGATGCGCGAGGTCTGGATCCGGGCCCTGCCGATCGTCGGTATCCTGCTGTTCCTGATCGGCGTCGTCGTCGCCTACCAGGGCGTCGAGCAGCTCAAGACTTTCGGCGCCCAGACCTTCACCGTCGAGGCGGTGGGTGTCAGCATCCTGCGCGAGCTGGGCGTGCTGCTCACCGCGATCATCGTCGCCGGCCGCTCGGGCAGTGCCTTCGCCGCGCAGATCGGCACCATGAAGGTCAACCAGGAACTCGATGCGATGCAGGCGATGGGCCTCTCGCCGGTCGAGTGGCTCGTCGTACCGCGCATCGCAGCGCTGACCCTGGCGATGCCGCTCTTGACCTTGTGGGGCAACCTGATGGGCCTGCTCGGCGGCGCCTTCGCCTGCGAGATCTATCTCGATTTCACGGTCAGTCAGTATTTCGCCCGTTTGCGCGATACCGTCGATATCAGCCATTTCTGGGTCGGCATGATCAAGGCGCCGGTGTTCGGTTTCATCATCGGCGTCATCGGCTGCTACGAGGGCCTGCAGGTCAAGAGCGACGCCGAGAGTGTCGGACGGCAGACGACGACGGCGGTGGTAGAGTCGATCTTCTTCGTCATCGTGCTGGACGCGCTGTTCTCGATCTTCTTCCTCTCGGTGGGCATGTGACGAGCATGGCGCAAGAGGAGGTCAAAACCGCGGCGCCGCCGAGGCCGTCGCTCGCGGAAGGCGGGCAGCTGGTGGATCACGGCGATGGCCGCGAGAAGGTCATCGGCCTGCGCGGTATCCGCAACAAATTCGGCACCACCAACCTCCATCGGAACCTCGATTTCGACGTATTCCGTGGCGAGATTGTCGGACTAGTCGGCGGCTCGGGGTCCGGTAAGTCCGTGCTGTTGCGCACCATTATCGGCCTGCACAAGCCCAAGGAGGGCAAGATCGAGATTCTCGGCAAGGAGCCGGCGACGCTCAGCCAGGCCGACTTGGGGAACCTGCAGACCCGCTGGGGCGTACTTTTCCAGGAGGGGGCGCTGTTCTCGTCCCTGACGACAGCCGAGAACATCGAGTTGCCCCTGCGAGAGCGTGCGCGCTTGCCTCAGTCGAAGCTTGAGGAGCTGGCCGCGTTGAAGATCGCCATGGTTGGGCTGGCGCCGGACACGGCCGGAAAGAAGCCGTCCGAGCTGTCGGGCGGCATGAAGAAGCGCGCCGGCCTGGCGCGCGCCTTGGCGCTCGACCCCGAATTGCTGTTCCTCGACGAGCCAACCGCCGGGCTCGACCCCATCGGCGCCTCGGCCTTCGACGAGTTGATCCAGCAGCTGCGGCGCAGCCTCGGCCTGACCGTGCTGATGGTCACCCACGACCTCGATACCCTTCACGCGATTTGCGACCGGGTCGCTGTCCTGCTCGACAAGCGCATCGTGGCCGGTACGATGGAGGAACTGGTGGACTATGATCATCCCTGGGTGCGGGAGTATTTCCACGGACCGCGCGCGCGAGCCGCCGGAATCGGCGACGGCGGTCGCGCGCGGCATGAGAGAACCTGATGGAACATCGCTCACCCTATATCGCGATCGGCGCCACCGTCCTGGTGTTCCTAGTGGCGGCGATGGGCTTCGTCGTCTGGAAGCTGCGCGCCGGCGGCGACGAGAAGCTCGCCTATTATCGCATCCTGTTCGACGAGGATGTCCAGGGCCTGACACGCGATTCGCCGGTCTACTACCGCGGCCTGCGCGTGGGTCGTGTGCAGGCGATCAGCCTGGTGCGGCTGCCGGCGGAACTCAGCGACGCCGAGCGGGCGCAGGGCCCCGACAAGGGCGGCCGGCGCATGGTCGAGCGCATTGCCGTCGTCGTCGGCATCGAGCGCGGCGTCGACATCCATAACGCTTCACGCGCGGTTTTCGAGCGGCCTCTGATCACCGGCGCGGCCTATATCCAGATCGTCACCGCATCAGGGTATGTGGGCGCCGAGACCGCGCTGGCCAAGCGTCAGCTTGACGAGGAGCCGTTCCCCGAGATCACGCAAATGCCGTCGACGCTGTCGAGCGCGACGCAGAGCGTGCAGGAGCTGCTCCAGAAGGCTGGCGCCCTGGTCGATCGAATCAATCTGGCGCTGTCGACCGACGCGGTCGCCTCCTTCAACGACAGCCTGAAGAACCTCTCGACGCTCACCGCGGCGGTGGCGCGCAACGAGGGCAATATCGACAAGGCGCTGGCCGAGCTGCCCAAGGCGATCACCGAGATGCGCAGCAGCATGGAGAAGTTCACCCAGGCGGCCGACACCATCAACCTGATCGCGCTGGAGATCGGTCCGCAGGACGAGGCGACGCGCAAGGCGCTGGCGGGCAAAGCGCCGAGCGAGGTGCGCCGCACGCTGGGCAGCCTGCGCGAGGCGGTCGACGGCATCAACGCCACCACGGCCTCGCTCAACAAGATGGTCGCCGACAACCGCGGACCCGTGCGCCAGTTCACCGAGCAGGGCCTGGCCGAGCTCAATTCCACGCTGCGCGAGCTCAAGACCCTGTCGTCGAACCTCAGCGCCATCTCGACGCGTCTCGAGCGCGATCCCGCCAACTACCTGTTCGGCAGCAAGCAGGGATACCAGCCGAAATGAGCGATCCTGATTGCGGCGTCCCGCGACGGGTCGCCGCCGTGGCGGCGTTCGTCGCCCTGCTCGGCGCCTGCAGCCTGATCGACAAGGCCGACGATCCGGTCAACCTGTTCACCGTCACGCCCAAGAGCACCTTCGACCACGGTCTGCCGACAGTGCGCTGGCAGCTGATCGTCGAGACGCCAACGGCGGCGGCCCACCTCAACAGCGGTCGCATCGCGCTGCAGATGACGCCGACCTCGTCGGACTACTACGCGCAAAGCGCCTGGGTCGACCGCGCGCCGCTGATGGTGCAGACGCGCACCGTCGAGTCCTTCGAGAACACCAAGCGCATCGTCGGCGTCGGCCGCGATCCCGTGGCGGTGCGGGCGAACTATATCCTGCAGACCGACCTGCGCGAGTTCCAGGCCGAGTACTTCCACGGCGGCGCGCCGATCGTCCATGTCCGCCTCGTCAGCCGGCTGGTGCGCATGCCCGATCGCCAGATCGTCGGCGCCGCCGCCTTCGAACGCTGCTGGCGGGCCAGGGCCGACAAGATCCCCGAGGTGGTGAAGGCCTTCGACGAGGCGCTGGGCTCGGTGCTCAAGCGCCTGGTCGCCTGGACGCTGACCGCGGTGCCGCCCTATGTGCTGCCCGAGGGCGCGCCGTCGCCACGGCCGCGCGGCGGCGACGCCGGCATCGACGACAGCGCCGGCTGCCCCAAGCCCGGGCAGGTCGTCGAGACGCCGGTGGTGAAGGACTGACAGCACTGTCATCCCGAGCGCAGCGAGGGATCTAGGCTGACCCAGGATCCCTCGCTGCGCTCGGGATGACAGGAATGCTTTGGGTAGGGCACCATGCTCTCTCGAACCGGAGGAGAAGACATCATGCAGGTTCTACAGCCAGCCGACTGGGCGCGGCCGCGCGGCTTCTCGCACGGGCTGGTGCTCGACAAGCCGGGCCGCTGGGTCGTGCTGGCCGGGCAGACCGGCACCAACGCGGCGGGCGACTACGACGACGATTTCGCCGCTCAAGTGGCCTCGGCGCTCAAGCGCGTCGTGAAGCTGGTGCGCGAGGCGGGCGGCGGGCCCGAGCACATCGTGCGGCTGAACTGGTTCATCACCACGCAGGACGAGTACGAGGCCGCCGGCGCCGGCATCGGCGCGGCGTGGAAGGAAACGCTGGGGCGCAACTTCCCGACCTCGACCTTGCTCTACGTCTCCGGCCTGGTCGATCGCCGCGCCAAGGTCGAGATCGAGGTCACGGCGTTCATCCCGCAGTAAGACGTGGCCAATCGCTGGACGAACTGGGCGGGCAATGTCGAGTGCGCGCCGCGGGCGATCGTCGTGCCGCGCGACGAGGCGGACGCGATCTCGGTGGTGCGCGCGGCGATCCGCGATGGGCTGACGATCCGCGCCGCGGGCGCGGGCCACTCGCATGCGCCGCTCTGCGCGCATGACGGTGTCCTGATATCGCTCGACCGTTTGCTGGGCGTGCGGGCGGTGGACAAGGAGAACCAGCGCGCCACGATCGGTGCCGGCACGCGCATCACGGCGCTGGGCGAGCCGCTGCTGGCGCATGGACTGGCGCTGGCCAATCAGGGCGATATCGACGTCCAAGCGCTGGCCGGCGCGATCTCCACGGGCACGCACGGCACCGGCCCGTCGCTCGGCAGCCTGTCGACCATGGTACGCGGCCTGCGGCTGATCGACGGCCGCGGCGATCTCATCGACGTCGACGAGAACACGCCGGCGCTGCTGCGTGCCGGCGCAGTCGCGATGGGCAGCGTCGGCGTGATCCTCAGCGTCACCGTGCAGCTCGTGCCGGCCTATCGGTTGCACGAACGGCTGTGGTCGGCGCCGCTCGAGCAGACGATTGACCGGCTCGACATGCTGATCGCCGCGACCCGGCATTTCGAGTTCTTCTGGCGGCCCGACACCGGCCTGTGCGACTGCAAGGCGCTGCACCCCACCAACCTGCCGCCCGATCCGATGGCGCATGTCGAGGGTCAGCGCATCGATCACAGTTACCGGGTGTTTCCGTCGGTGCGCCAGGTCAAGCATGTCGAGAGCGAGTGGTCGGTGCCGGCGGAGAAGGGGCCCGACTGCTTCCGCGAGATCCATGCGCTGATGACGACGAAACACCGGGACGCGCGTATGGCCGTCGAGTACCGCACCGTGGCCGCAGACAACCTGCTGCTCAGCCCCAATTACGGGCGGCCCAGCGTGACGATCTCGATCCATGAGTTCGTCGATCGCGACTGGCTGCCGTACTTCACCGACGCGCAGGCGATCTTCCTCAACCATGGTGGGCGACCGCACTGGGGCAAGTGGCATTCGCTGCGCGCGCTGGACATCGCCAATCTTTATCCTGGCTTCAACGCCTTTCACGCCACGCGCCGGTCGCTCGATCCCGAGGGCGTGTTCCTCTCGCCCTACATGCGCAGCTTGTTCGGTTGAGCGGCTTTCGCTAAAGCACCCTCTGTCATCCCGAGCGCAGCGAGGGATCTAGAGGCATCCTAGATCCCTCGCTGCGCTCGGGATGACAGTGATCTGATAGCAGGAGCCCCCGCCATGAGCCTCGACGTTTCGCGCCCCGACCTCGTGGTCGGCGTGGTGGGCACCGGCGCCATGGGCCGCGGCATCGCCCAGGTCAGCGCCCAGGGCGGCATCCGCACCCTGATGTACGACGCCGCCGAAGGCGGTGCCGCCAAGGCGCGTACCGCGATCGTCGATCAGCTCAAGGGCATGGTCGCCAAGCAACGGCTGAGCCAGGAGGATTGCGAGCGGGCCGAGCGGAGCCTCGAGATCGCCGAAGGCTTGCAGGCGCTGGCGCCGTGCCATGTCGTGATCGAGGCGGTGTTCGAGAATCTCGAGGTCAAGCAGAAGCTGTTCGGCGAGCTCGAGGCGGCGGTCGGCGAGGGCACGGTGCTGGCCTCCAACACCTCCTCGATCCGCATCGCCTCGATCGCGCGTAACCTGAAGAAGCGTGATCGCGTCTGCGGCCTGCACTACTTCAATCCCGTGCCGCTGATGAAGCTGGTCGAGGTGATCCGCGCCGCTGACACCGCGCCCTGGGTGGTCGAGGCGATGGTGGCGCTGGGCAAGCGCCAGACCCGCGTGCCGGTGATCGTCGGCGACACGCCGGGCTTTCTCGTGAACCTCGGCGGCACGGCGATCGGCACCGAGGGCCTGCGCATCTTCCAGGAGGGCCGTGCCACGCCCACGCAGGTCGACGCCATCATGCGCGACGCCGGCGGCTTCCGCATGGGACCGTTCGAGCTGATGGATCTCACTGGCATCGACGTGAACTTCCCGGCGCGCAAGATCATCTACGAGGGCTTCTTCCACGACCGCCGCATGACGCCCAGCCCCTATCACGAGGGCCTGTTTCATGCCGGCCGGTTCGGCCGCAAGACCGGCGGCGGCTGGTATGACTACAAGGACGGCAACAAGGTCGATCCCGGCGCCGACGTCGTGAGCGATGGCAAGGCCGCCGAGTATCTCGTGGCCGACGCCGACGCCGACGAGGCCGTGCTCGAGCTGCTGCGCGCCGGCGGCGCCGAGGTCTCCTCGGACGACGATGGCGAGGCGCCGATCATCGTCACGCCGTTGGGCGACGACTGCACGACGGTCTGTGTCGCGGGAGGCCTCGATCCCAAGCGCACCGTGGCGATCGATCCCACCGGCGCCTTCAGCAAGCGCGCGACGATCATGATGGCGCCGGGCGGCGACGTGGCCGCGCGCGACGCGGTGGCGGCTACCCTTGCGGCGGCCGGCGCCAAGGCCACGGCGATCAAGGACAGCCCGGGCTTCGTGCTGCAGCGCATGCGCGCGATGATCGCCAATCTCGGCTGCGAGATGGCGCAGATCGGCATCGCCTCGGCCACCGATGTCGACACCGCGATGACCTTGGGCCTCAACTACCCGCAGGGCCCGCTGGCCATGGCCGACGTGATGGGCGTGAAGGAGACCTGGCGCGTGCTGGAGCGCATTCAGGCGATCACCGGCGACGACCGCTACCGGCCGAGCCAGTGGCTGCGCCGTCGCGCGCTGCTGGGCTTGAGCGCGACGACGGAGGAATAGGGGGGAGGAACACGGGCGCGCCATGCCCCCGCACCACATCGCCGGCGCGATCCTGGTCGCTGTGATCTGGGGCTTCAACTTCGCCGCCATCCGCATCGGGCTGGACTCGTTTCCGCCACTCCTGATGACGGCGCTGCGTTTCGTCGGCGCGGCGATCCCGGTGCTGTGGCTGGCGCGGCCGGCCAACGCGCCGTGGCGGCTGATGCTGGCTGTTGCCTTCACCTGGTATGTCGGCCAGTTCGTCTTCCTGTTCTCGGCGATGGCCGAGAGCGTGCCACCCGGCCTCGCCGCGGTGATCGTGCACACCCAGGCGCCGCTCACCATCGTCTTCGCCCTGCTGATCGGCGAGCGGCCGACGGCCAAGCAGGCCACCGGCGTCGGCGTCGCCGTGCTGGGCCTCGCGCTGGTCGGCGCCTCGGTGGGCGGCGCTAGTGTCGGCGCGGTGACAGTGATCGGCTTCGGCCTGGCGCTGATGTCGGCGACCAGCTGGGCCGTCGGCAACATCCTGTCCAAGCGCCTGGGCAAGATCGACCTCAACATGGTCGCCTGGCTCAGCCTGCTGGCACCGCTGCCCTCGCTGGCGCTATCGCTGTGGCTCGAAGGCCCGTCGGTCATCGTCACGTCGATCGCGCAGGCGAGCTGGGCAAGCTGGCTGGCGATCGCCTATCTCGCCATCATGGCGACCTTGGTGGCCTATCTGATCTGGGGCTCGCTGCTGCGCCTTTACCCCGCCAGCGCCGTGACGCCCTTCGCGCTGCTGGTGCCGGTGATCAGCGCCATCGTGTCGTACATCTTCTTTGACGAGCGTTTCGGGCCGTTGCGTCTGTCGGGCATGGCGCTGATCGTCGCCGGCCTGGCGGTGATCGCCTGGCCGACGACTCGCTCACCCCCTCGCGCATAGCGCAATTCAGTCCTACCTTCCCCCGGAGGGGGAAGGTGCCCGAAGGGCGGATGGG
>LNFM01001480.1_pt1 | contig 118621 bp, 128 predicted proteins | sample 596031 | NCBI WGS metagenome assembly LNFM01 (sample SAMN04254537, study PRJNA301005) | activated carbon metagenome | isolation source: dual media filters at the Ann Arbor, Michigan drinking water treatment plant | place: USA: Ann Arbor | reverse complement strand
TGGGAGGCAAAGGCAAGATCGACGTCCAGCGCTTCAAGGGCCTGGGAGAGATGGATGCCAAGGACCTGAAAGACACCACGATGAACCCCGCGACGAGGAAGCTGATTCGGGTGTCGATTGATGAGGACGAACCGGGGGATACCTCGGACCTGGTGGAGCGCCTGATGGGCAAGAAGCCGGAGTTGCGGTTCCAGTATATTCAGGAGAACGCTAGGTTTGTGGAGGAGTTGGATGTGTAGCTACAGCAACAGGCCTTGGCTGTCATGATTCACTCTGATGACCCCGGAAAGCAGCCAGTTCTTGAACATCGCAACTCGGTGAGTACCCATGGCAAAAGCTATGCCCTTCTCAACCCATTCCTCACCAAATTTCGTTTGCATCATTCGTAGAGCGTCTGCCTCCCCATAGAGGTTCCGCCATTTGAAGAAAGTTGCCTCGGTCTCCCAGTCTATACAGTTATAGTTCCGATTCTTTCCAGCAAACTCAAACCTGTAGTTAAAGCGGAACGGGGGCGGTTCCTTCTCAATTTCTGGAACGCTGAACATGTCTAGTTGTGCGTGTAGTCGTTCCCGCTCAGCGCGTTCCACCTTAAGCTCTTCTTTTGAGAATGGAATGATCGAGAATCGCGGCTTTTCAGGCCGTATCAGGGCAAAGCTACGGTTCAGCTTGAGCTGCTCATCAAGGTCCGAGACGAGGGCGCGTCGCGCAAAACCATGGCGTTCCTTCTCTGGTACTGAGCCAACTCGAATTAGCGTTTGTGAAAAGATTCGCTTGCTTTCAATGCGATCATCGTCGGTCGGCCTGCGCCACTCGAATTCTATTAGGTCCCACCGTTTGAAGCGTTGGTTTGGAGTCAGGTCCTTAAAGGGCACGGGGTAAAGTCGGTGCCAGCGTCCCTCGTAGTCAATCCCAGCGACGCAAACAGTTTCTCCATGCTTGCGACCAATGTCCGGAGCGGCCTTAATTATGACCGCAATTTTGGACTTTCCTTCTGACTGGCTGCCTTTGTTCAACGGCGATATGCCTCACACTGATGCTTGAAATGCCACTCAATTTTTCCACAACTATGTTCCGGTGACAAGTAGTGTGGCACCGCTCGAAGCACATCAAGCAAGTTGTTGTTGAGCCAACCAAGTCAGCCAACTCCATCAGCGCTGCTTTTGCAGTGTCTGATTCCATATGAGAGGAGAAAATCTTAACGAAAAGTGAATGATTGCCAGAACGCGCAGCGTCTCGTCCTTCTTTCGGGTCACCTAAAGCCTTGAGGTGAACATACCTAATCCCTCTAGCTTCGATGAGCTCTCGAAACTGGTTCTTTGAAAACCCCTTTTTTCGTGAAAGAGGTAGATCACGCACGTCCACAAGCGTTTCAACACCTGCCTGAATCAAGCGATCAACAAAGTTCTCGATGGTGCTGCCTTCATAGCCGATGGTGAATACGTTGGCAGCTTTGACATCCGCTTCGGGACTTGCCAGCATGTCTTTCAAACCCGCCTCCATCTGTGTTTTCGACAGGTTAGCACCTTGCGTGGTGTGACTGAACACGGCATTCAACAATATCTTGAGAAAGTTGCGATTAAGCGCCACTCCGTCGCCAGGCTCTGTCGCAAACCTTACCACCCGGTTAACGCCCACGACCAACCCATTGCTTCCAAATGACAATCCCGGATTGTCCACCGTGGACACTTGCCGCACCCCACCCCCGCCCCATATCCCAACCCATGCGGACGCTGATCGCCCTCCTCCTCCTGACGACCCCCCTCCAGGCCCAGGAGGTGGACCTCGAACTCGTCCTCCTCGCCGACGCCTCCGGGTCGATCACGCAAGAGGAGATCGACTTCCAACGGGAAAGCACCGCCACCGCGATCACCGACCCCGCCGTGATCGAGGCGATCCGGAACACCCTCACCGGCTCCATCGCCGTCACCTACGTCGAATGGGCCGCCAACCAGGCCACTGTCGTGGACTGGACCGTCATCGACAGCCCCGAGACGGCGGAGGCCTTCGCGGCCGCCCTCCTCGGCCCGCCCCGCCTCGCCACTGGACGGAATGCCATCGGCAACGCCCTCCTCGAAGGCAAGCGCCTGATCGAGGCGAACCAGATCACCTCGCTGCGGCAGGTCATCGACTTCTCCGGCGACAGCACCGGCAACTTCTCCGGCGCCAGCATCGAGGACGCCCGCCAGGAAGTCATCGCCGCCGGCATCGTCATCAACGGCCTCCCCATCCTCGACGGCGGCCCCGACGACCCGCTCCTGGCCGAATACGAGGCCCGCATCATCGGCGGCCCCGGCGCTTTCGCGATCCCCGCCCTCGGCCGGGAAGAATTCGTCACCGCCCTTCGCCGCAAGCTGATCCTCGAGATCGCGGGCACGCCGCTGGGCAGCCCGACCCTCACAAACGCCCCCTGACCTTGCCTGCCCGCCCCCGACCCGCTAGGAAACCCGGGACCCCATCGGCAAAGGCCCCAAGATGCGTCTCTCCCGCTACTTCCTCCCCGTCCTCAAGGAAAACCCCGCCGAGGCGCAGATCGTCAGCCACCGCTACATGCTGCGGGCAGGCATGATCAAACAGCAGGCCGCCGGGATCTATTCCTGGCTGCCGCTCGGCTACCGGGTCCTGAAACGGATCGAGGAGATCGTCCATCAGGAGCAGATCCGGGCGGGCCATATCCCCCTCCTCATGCCGACGATCCAGCCCGCTGACCTTTGGCGCGAAAGCGGCCGCTACGGCGATTACGGCGAGGAGATGCTGCGGATCACCGACCGCCAGAAGCGCGAGCTTCTGTATGGCCCCACGAACGAAGAGATGATCACCGACATCTTCCGGTCGCACGTGACCAGCTACAAGGACCTGCCGCTGACCCTGTATCACATCCAGTGGAAGTTCCGCGACGAGATGCGGCCCCGCTTCGGGGTCATGCGGGGGCGCGAGTTCCTGATGAAGGACGGCTACAACTTCGACGTCGACCGCGACGCCGCCCTCCACGCCTACAACCGCCACATGGTCAGCTACCTGCGGACCTACGAACGCATGGGCCTGACCGCGATCCCGATGCGCGCGGCCTCGGGTCCCATCGGCGGTGACAACACGCATGAATTCCTGGTGCTGGCCCAGACGGGTGAGTCCGAGGTCTTCTACGATGACCGCGTGACCGCCCTGAAACTCGGCCAGCGCGACATCGATTATGACGACCGGACCCAGGTGGCCGAGGTCTGCAAGGAGTTCACCACCCTTTACGCCCGCACCGACGAGACTCACGATGCGGCGGTCTTCGACCAGGTGCCGGAGGCGCACCGCAAAGTCGGGCGCGGGATCGAGGTCGGCCAGATCTTCTATTTCGGCACCAAGTATTCCGAAGCCATGGGCGCGGAAGTAACCACCGCCGAGGGCACCAAGGTCCCGGTCGAGATGGGGTCGCACGGCATCGGTGTTTCCCGCCTTCTGGGCGCGATCATCGAGGCCAGCCACGACGACAAGGGGATCATCTGGCCGGAAGGCGTCACCCCGTTCCCGGTCGGGATCGTGAACCTCAAGCAGGGCGACAGCGCGGCGGACGCGGCCTGCGATGGGCTATACAAGGCCCTCGCAGCCAAGGGGCTTGAGGCCCTCTACGACGACCGTGACGAACGCGCCGGGGCGAAGTTCGCGACCATGGACCTGATCGGCCTGCCCTGGCGGATCACCGTCGGGCCGCGCGGGCTGGCAAACGGCATCGTGGAACTGACCTCGCGCCGGACGGGCGAGTCCGAGGAGGTCTCCCCGGAAGCTGCCGTCGACCGGATCGCTCAGATCTACTCTGGCCGCTGACCGGCGGAACAAGACAGCGAAGGGCCTGCCGATCCGGCGGGCCCTTTTGCATTCCGCGCGCCCTTGACCTTTCGACCCCCACGGTCACCTGATGGCCTCTGGGCATACAGGGGAGGCCAACATGGACTATCGTCGCTTGGGCAAATCGGGACTGAAGGTCAGCGAGTTCTCCTTCGGCTCTTGGGTCACTTTCGCCAAGCAGGTGGACGTGCGGCCCGCCAAGGAGCTTCTGACCGCCGCCTATGACGCGGGGATCAACTTCTTCGACAATGCCGAGGGTTATGAGGCCGGGCGGTCGGAACTCGTCATGGGTCAGGCGATCCAGGAGCTGGGGTGGAGCCGGGACAGCTATGTCGTCTCGTCCAAGGTGTTCTGGGGCGGGGAAAAGCCCACGCAACGGGGCCTTTCGGCCAAGCACGTGACCGAAGCCTGCCACGCGGCGCTGAAGCGGCTTAGGGTCGACCACCTTGACCTATATTTCTGCCACCGTCCCGACATCGACACGCCGATCGAGGAAACGGTCCGGGCGATGCACAACCTGATCGTCCAGGGCAAGGTCCTGTATTGGGGCACCTCGGAATGGTCCGGCCAGCAGATCACCGAGGCGCATCTGGTGGCGCGGCGCGATGGCCTTACCCCGCCGACGATGGAACAGCCGCAGTACAACCTGTTTGAGCGGGAGAAGGTCGAACGCGACTATGCGCCGGTCTATGACACCTTCGGCCTTGGCTCGACGATCTGGTCGCCGTTGGCCTCGGGCCTTCTGACGGGCAAGTACAACGACGGCATCCCGCAGGACAGCCGTGCCGCTTTGCCCGGCTACGAATGGCTGCGCGACATCATTGCCGGGCCGAAGGGACGCAAGCGGGTGGAGCAGGTGAAGGCGCTGGCCAAGATCGCCGATGGCGCGGGGCTGCCGATCCATCACCTGGCACTTCTGTGGTGCCTTGCGAACCCGCGGGTGTCGACGGTGATCCTGGGGGCCTCGCGGCTGGAGCAGCTGCACGACAACCTCAAGGCGCTGGACCACAAGGCCGAGCTGACCCCCGACGTCCTGGCTGCCATCGAGGTCGTGGTGCAGAACAAGCCCGAAGCGCCACAGCGGTTCTGAGCCTGCGTCAGGTCGGCATGTTGACCACGATATTGCCGGGCTTGTGAAAGCTTTCGGCAAGCGCGTGGGCGCGGATCAGATCGGCAAACGGCAGGACCGTGCCCACGACCGGCGTATAGCCGCCCGCCTGGTGCAGCGCGACAAGGCGCTGCATCGACGGGAGATCCTCCCTGTTCGTGCCGGTGAGGATCCGCCGCCCTTCCCGCCGAGGCCGCAGGCTTGATCCCAGCATCTCCCACAAATCAGCAGTGATCTGGATGTAACGTCCGCCGGGGGCAAGCAGCGGCCGCGCGCCTGCCCAGCCAAGCCTGCCCATCACATCCAGGATCACGTCATATGGCCCGAGAGGGGGCCCGACCCTGTAGTCCGTGACCACCTCGGCACCCAGCCGCTGCGCCAGTGCGTGATTGGCCGGCGAAGCGGTGGCGCTGACCTTTGCCCCCAGATGCCGCCCGATCTGCACCGCCGCCCCACCGACCGCCCCGGTCGCACCTGCGACCAGAAGCCTTTCGCCTGCCGCAAGCTGCGCCTTGTCAATCAGGAATTCCGCCGCCGTCAGCCCGCCAAAGAAGAACGCCGCGCCGACTTCGTGGCTCAGGGTGTCTGGCAGGGGCACCACACGGCCAGTGGCGGGGATCACAAGATACTCCCGATGCGCGCCGCCCTTGAACCCGGTCAGGCCAAAGACCCGCTGGCCCATGGCAAATCCCGTCACTCCGGCGCCAAGCCCGGCAACCTCACCCGAAAACGCCCATCCGGGGGACACCCGGGGCCTGCGCCAGCCGATGGCCAGCCGCAGCATCAGCTGCAACCCGCGCGGCACCTTGCCCGACCGCAACCTTGCATCGCCGGCCGTCACCGGGGCCGCGCGGACCTGGACCAGCACCTCACCGGGACCGGGAACCGGGATCGGCACCTCGACAAACGAGATCGTTTCGGGCGGGCCATAGGTCGTGTAAACTGCGGATTTCATGTCATGATCCTGAAGGTGGACAGCAGGGCGGGCGGCAACACCCGCCTCAGCCCTCGTGGTAGGTAAAGACCTCGTCCAGCGGCACGCCGAAGCAGCGGGCGATCCGGAAGGCCAGTTCCAGCGTCGGGAAATACTTCCCGTTCTCGATGGCGAGGATGGTCTGTCGCGTGACCCCCACCCGGTCGGCAAGGTCTTTCTGCGTCATCTCGTTCGCGTCGAACCGCAGGCGGCGGATGCGGTTCTCGATACGTCCGGGCTGGGCTGCCATGCCTCAGGCCCCGCGCCGGTAAAGCCAGATCTTCAGCGCATCCTTGAAGAATTCCGACAGCACGCACAGCGCCAGCACCAGGTTCATCGCCCGGAAAGCACTGGACCCCAGCGCCAGATCGACGATCACGCCGAGAAGGCCGAAGGACAGCAGATACCATGCCCAGGTCAGCGCGCGCCGTTCAATGTCGCGGTCGCGTTCGTCACGGCGGTCGTCGGTCTTTTCGCCGGTCAGCACCTCGTAGGCGATGTGGAACCCGATGGTGACGACGATCGCGATGCCGATCGACCAGGCCACCAGCACCAGAACCGACCGCGCCCAGGTCTGCAGCGCCTCGGGCCCGTCGAACAGCCCCGCCGCGTCCTGGCCGGACAGCCGCCAGAGAAACAGCGCCAGCACGATTGCAGTTGTAAGAAGGCCAGTCACAGCCTCACGTTCGCCCATCGACATCGGAACCCTCCTGACGTGCACCCTTGGTATAGAGAGGCAGACATAAGGTAAACGATTCTTTACATCATGTCCGGCATTCCATACCCAAGACGAAGCATTGACCCCAGGCCCCAGGCTTTCTAGCCTGCGCCAAACAAACGGAGGCAGCATGAGACGGGCACTGGTCACCTGGGGCGGATGGGAGGGGCACGAGCCCGAGAAGGTCGGCCCGATGTTCGCCGACTGGCTGCGCGAGGCCGGGATGGAGGTGACGCTGACCGACAGCCTTTCGTGTTTCGACGATCCTGAGGCGGTCAAGGGTTATGACCTGATCGTTCCGGTCTGGACCATGTCGAAGATCGGCAAGGAACAGGCGCTGAACGTCTGCGCGGCCGTTGCGGCAGGCACCGGTATCGCGGGCTGCCACGGTGGCATGTGCGATGCCTTCCGCGAGAATGTGGACTGGCAGTTCATGACCGGCGCGCAGTGGGTGGCACACCCGGGCAATGACGGGGTGGACTATGCGGTGCGCATCACCTCGGACGACCCGCTGGTGGCGGGGGTGGGCGATTTTGCTGTGAAGACGGAACAGTATTACCTGCACATCGACCCGGCAGTGAAGGTCCACGCGGTCTGCGACTTCCCGGTCGTGGAAGGCCCGCATTCCGTCAACGGCCCAGTGGCGATGCCGGTCGTCTTTACCAAGGGCTACGGCGCGGGGCGGGTCTACTACAACGCGCTGGGGCACCAGAAGAACGTGATCGACCACGGCCCAGCGGCGGAACTGATGCGGCGCGGGCTTCTCTGGGCCGCACGGCGCTGACCTTGCGTCACATCTGGCAAAGGTGACTTGCCTTGTGGCAGGGCAAGGTCATCCTTTTGCAATAATCCGCTGCAAGACTTGGCCCATGACCCTGCCCGCAGATCACTACCGCTCGCTCAAGCGCGACCTCTCTCTGGCCGAGCTTTTGGCCGACGGCATCGTGCATGCGCTGGCCCTCCTGGCCGGGCTCATCGCCTTTCCGCTGCTCTTGTTCCACGGGTTGCAGACGGCCGGCGCGGGCACCTTTGTCGCGCTCACCATCTATGCGCTCGGTTTCTTCCTGATGTGGGGCTTTTCGCTGGCCTACAACATGACCCCGCCCTCGGCGCTGAAGTGGCTTTTGCGGCGGTTCGATCATTCGATGATCTACGTGATGATTGCCGGGACCTACACCGCCATCATCCCGCATCTGGACAGCCCGGCCTGGGCCTGGACGCTGGGTGCCGTGGTCTGGACCGGCGCGGTTCTGGGAATTGCGGTCAAAGTGGCGCTGCCGGGCCGCTATGACCGGCTCGCGATCCTGGCCTATGTGATGCTGGGCTGGGTCGGCGTCATCGCCGCAGGTCCGGTCATTGCAGCCCTTCCCACCGCCTCGCTTTGGCTTCTGGTGGCGGGCGGGGCGACCTATGTCGCGGGCGTCGGCTTCTATGTCTGGGAACGGCTGCACTTCCAGAACGCCATCTGGCATCTCTTCGTCGCCATCGCCGCCGGACTGCACTTCGCCGCCATCGCGGTCGCCGTCGCCTGACCGAATTCGCACCGCGGGGATTGACTTGCGCGGCCCGGCGCGGTGCTCTGGCCCGACATGCGCCTTCCTGACAACCGAGCCTGGGTCCTCGTCACCCCCGCCGTCCTCCTCCTGACCCTGGTCGGAGGCCTGCCGCTGTTGGCGGTGATCAACTACGGCTTCCACGACATCTTCACCCTCAGTGACGTGCACTGGGTCGGGGTGGACTGGTTCGCCGACATCCTCGGCTCGGACCGGTTTCTTGCCTCGCTGGGCCGGAGCCTTCTGTTCTCGACGCTCGCGCTGGCGATCCAGGTGCCGCTGGGGATCGGCGTGGCGCTGCTGCTTCTGGGCTACGGGCGGCATGCGGTCTGGGGGCTGATGCTGGTCGCCCTGCCGCTGGTCGTGCCCTGGAACATGATCCCGAACCTCTGGCTGGGCCTGATCCAGCCGCAGTCCGGGCTGCTGGGACCCGGTCTTGCCGCGATCGGGTTCGACTGGAAGTTCACCGGCTGGCACACCTGGGCGCTGATCCTGGTGGTCGACACCTGGCACTGGCTGGGGCTGGTGGTCGTCCTGTCCTACGCGGGCCTCTCGGCCATCCCGCCCGCCTTCCGCCAGGCCGCCGCCATCGACGGTGCCTCGCGTTGGGCCGTCTTCCGCTATATCGAACTGCCCCGGATCACCGGAGCGCTGGCCATCGTCCTGCTCCTCCGCTTTGTCGACAGCTTCATGATCTACACCGAGGCCTTCGCGATCAACGCCGGTGGCCCAAGTGACGCCACCCGTTTTCTGTCAATCGAGTTGGGCGAAGAGATCAAGGGTTTCTCCTACGGCCAGGCCGCCGCCCGTGCCACGCTGTATTTCCTGATCGTCCTTGCCGTGGTCTGGGCCTTCGTCACCGCCACGCGGGAACGTGAGACATGATCCGCAGCCTTGCCCTTCTGGCGCTGGCCGGGTTCATCCTGCTGCCTCTGGCGCAGGCGATCCTCCTCAGCTTCACTGCGACGCTGGGGAGCGAAACGGTGGCGGCCGGAACCCGCGGGCTGATGAACTACCGCAACGTGCTGGCCGCACCCGAGTTGCGGGCGGCAGTGCTCAACTCTCTCATCTACGTCGTGCTGAACGTCCTGCTTTGCATCGCGATCGCCCTGCCCGCGGCCTATGCGCTGGCCCGCTACCGCTTTGTCGGCGACCGGCATTTCCTCTTGGCGATCCTCGTCTTCCGGGTCACGCCGCCGGTGGTTCTGTCGCTGCCGATCTTCATCCTGTTCAGCCAGTTTGGCCTCGTGAACTCTCCCGTCGGCATCGCGCTGGTGCATTGCCTGTTCAACCTGCCGGTGGCGATCTGGATCCTGGAAAGCTTCATCCGCGCCGTCCCACGCGAGTTTGACGAGACCGCCTTTCTTGACGGCCACAGCGGAGCATCCTTCTTCTTCCGCCACCTCATCCCGCAAATCGCCCCCGGCATCGGCGTCGCGGCCTTCTTCTGTTTCATCTTCTCCTGGGTCGAGGTCGTCTTCGCCCGCATCCTGACGGTGACCGGAGGCAAGCCGATCACCATGGCGATCCAGGCAATGTTCGGGTTTCAGACCGACGTCGGCATGGTGATGGCGATGACCTGCCTGTCGCTCGTGCCCGGGGTCGCGATGATCTGGTTCGTGCGGAACCACCTGGCCCGAGGCTTCACCTTGCGGGCGTGAAGGACGCGTAGGCAGTATCATCCACCCTACTGGGCGGGCACTGCGGCCCCTAGCAGATCCTCCACAAAGAACGCGGCAAACTGCGCCCGTCCGGATACCCCCGCCTTCGAGTAAATCCGCGTCAGCTGGGCCCGTACCGTCCCCTGGGCGGCCCCGCGCAGCTCGGCGATTTCGGCCACGTCCAGGCCCTTCAGCGCCAGAAGGCCCACGTCACGCTCCGCCGGGGTCAGGGCCCAGGCGGTGAACTGAGCCTCGATCACGTCCGACAGCGCCCCGCGGGCGACGGCAAGTGCCTGGTCCTGGGCGCGCAACAGCTCGATCGTGCGACGCAGGGCGAAGGCGCCGAAAAGGATGCCGAGGACCAGCGCGGCAGTCACGATCGCCTCAAAGATGAAATGCGCCGAGGCCGGGTCTTCCCGCAGATCGCCGATCACGTCGCCGACGAAGAACACGGTGCCCAGCGTCTGGATCAGAAGGAACACCGAAAGCGCCGCGGTCTGGCGGCGCCCGGCGATCCGGATATCGGGATGGGCCGTCATTTGTGGCGATGGCCGGTCAGCATCGCCGCGACAAGGTTCCGCCGCAGGGCGCGGCTTTCCAGAAACACCCCGGCCAGATGCAGGGCCGCCAGAACAAGCAACAGGTTTGCGGCCACTTCATGCACCTCCTCGGCAGCTTCACCAAAGGCGCCATCTTCCTCAGACTCACCTTCGCTGTCCTTGATCAAAGCAGACCAGTCGCCAGATGCAACCGCTGCCTTGTCCGAGGCGACCTGCATCGGTGTCGCACCGCCGGTCATGATCAGCCCGGTGACCGTGACCACGGCCAGCGTGGCCCAAAGCGCATAGGCCATCAGCGCCCCTGCCGGGTTGTGCGAGGGGTAAGACCGCACCCGTCCGGCCGCCAGTTGCCGCAGATGGCGCAGGGCGGCGAAAGGGTTCGGCGGGAAGGCCGAAAACCGGGCCTCCGCCGGGCCGATCACCCCCCAGACCAGCCGCAGCAGCAAAATCGCCATCACGATCCAGCCGACCGAGACATGCACCAGGCTTCCCCCCTCGTCCAACAGGGCGTTCAGCACGATGGATGCAGCGATTCCCCAATGCGTCAGGCGCACGACGGGGTCCCACAGCATGGGGGAAGGAGAAGGGGCCGGGGTCCGGGTCTGGGGGGCGCTCATGTCAGTCTTCCGACTTGATCTCGACGACCTTGCCGGTCGCGGGATCGATATAGACTTCCATCAGCTTGCCCGTGGCCGCGTCCTTGCACTTGGCCTCGATCTTGCCGTCCTCGGCTTCGAATTCATCGACCGGGCAGCCAGCCTTTTCCAAGGCGGCCTTCGCGGCCTCGGGTTCGGTGCCGATCATGTCGCCGATGGCGGGCATCGCCAGGGCGGCCATCGGGGCGGCCAGCGGCAGGGCTGCCAGGGCGAGAATGGAGAGAAGCTTGGTTTTCATCGTCTTGCCTTTCGTTCGGCCCGCAGGAACCGGCAGGCCTGGACCGGGACACCGTGCCCCGGATGCCGCCTTCTGCCCCGGTTCGGCGGTGGGTCTCTATCCCGGGGACGCTTACCCAATGGACCTTAAGCGCCTGCTGACAGCGGGGTTTCGCCGGGGTCGCCCCTTGCGCGGCAGGGCGGCAGCGGCGATATGTTGGACAAAGCGAAGGAACCTGCGATGGCCCTGCCGATCAATCACCAGTTCCGCTACTGGGGCATCGCCGCCGCAGTATTCTTCCTGCTCATCTGGGCACTTGGCGACGTGCTTTTGCCCTTCATCGTGGGCGGTGCCATCGCCTATTTCCTGGACCCTATCGCCGACCGGCTGGAGCGGATGGGCTTCAGCCGCGTCACGGCGACGGCGGTGATCTCGCTAATCGCGCTGCTTCTGGTCGTGCTTCTGGTGCTGGCGGTGATCCCCACGCTGGTGAACCAACTCACCGCCCTGGTCAACGCCGCGCCTGACATAGCCAAACGGCTGCAGGGCTTCCTTCTGGAACGGTTCCCGGACCTTGCCGATTCCACCTCGACCATCCGGCAAACGCTGGCCGAGATCGGCACGGCGATCCAGGCCCGCGGGGCCGAACTGGCGCAGGGCGTGCTGTCCTCGGCCTTGGGCGTGATCTCCATCGTCCTTTTCATCGTCGTCGTGCCGGTGGTGGCCTTCTACCTGCTTCTGGACTGGGACGACATGGTGGCCCGGATCGACGGGATGCTGCCCCTGGATCATGCGCCCACAATCCGCCGCCTTGCGCGCGAGATTGACGCGGTGCTGGCGGGCTTTGTGCGCGGGCAGGTCTCGGTCTGCCTGGCACTCGGCACATTCTACGCCGTGGCGCTGATGGCTGCGGGCCTGCAGTTCGGCCTGATCGTCGGTGCCATCGCAGGTGCCATCACCTTTATCCCCTACGTCGGCTCGCTTGTCGGGGGCGCGCTGGCCATCGGGCTGGCGCTGTTCCAGTTCTGGGGCGACTGGGTGCAGATCGGCATCATCGCCGCGATTTTCGCCGTCGGCCAGTTCGTCGAGGGCAACATCCTGACCCCACGCCTTGTCGGCAAATCGGTGGGCCTGCACCCGGTCTGGCTGCTGTTCGCCCTGTCGGCCTTCGGCACGGTCTTCGGCTTTGTCGGCATGCTGATCGCCGTGCCCGTCGCCGCCTCGATCGGGGTCCTGACCCGGTTCGCGATGGAGCAATACCGGTCGAGCCTGCTCTATCAAGGCCGCTCCGGGCTCCCCGTGCAAAGCGCCAGCTTCACCAGCGCGCCGACAGCCGCAAAGCCGCGGCGGCGCCGCAAACCGGCCGAATCCGCAACAGACAAGCGGGATTCCGGCGCGTGATCCGCCAACTGGCCTTTGCGCTGCCAAACTCCGAAGCCATGACGCGCGAGGATTTCTTCGTCGCACCCTCGAACGCGCTGGCCCTGCAGACGGTCGAGGGCTGGCAGGACTGGCCGGGACGCAAGCTCCTCCTCATCGGTCCGGAAGGCGCGGGGAAAAGCCATCTCGCCCATGTCTGGGCAGCCCTGTCCGGCGCGGTGATCGTGGCGGGCCCCGACCTTGCCCGCACCGATGTCGCAGCGCTTGCCGGCAAGCCCGTCGCGGTTGAGGATGCCGACCGCATCGGTCCGGCCGAAGCGCAGCTTTTCCACCTGCACAACCTTGCGACCTCCGGCGCGGCCCTGCTTCTGACCGCCCGCACCCCGCCGCGCGATTGGGGGCTGGGCTTGCCCGACCTGATCAGCCGGATGCAGGCCACCCAGATCGCCCGGCTGGAGGCACCGGACGATGCCCTCCTTTCGGCGGTTCTCGTCAAGCTTTTCGCCGACCGCCAGGTTGCGGTGCCGTCCAACCTCATCCCCTACCTCATCAGTCGCATGCCGCGCTCCATCGGCGCCGCGCGCGCCCTGGTGGCCGACCTTGACGCCCGCGCCCTTGCCGCAGGTCGCCCGATCACCCGGGCGCTGGCGGGTGAGGTGCTGGGCGACCTCTCCTGATCCCCGCTTTGCGGCAAAGGACCCGATGACGCGGCGCATCCTGATCACCGGCTGCTCTGGCGGGGGCAAGTCCGCCCTCCTCGCCGCGCTGGCGGACGCTGGTCACGCCACCGTGCCCGAACCGGGACGCCGGATCGTGCGCGACGAACTGGCCAACGGCGGCGACGCCCTGCCCTGGGTCGACCCCCTGGCCTTCTGCCGCCGCGCCTTGGCCATGGCGCGCGCGGACCTTGAGCGTGCGGTCGGTGATCCGGTGTTCTTCGACCGCGGCCTGATCGACGCCGCCGTCGCGCTGCATCATCTGCAGGGCACCCCCGTGGCGACGACGCTTGGCGGCCCATCGCCCTACAGCGACCCGGTTTTCCTTGCCCCACCCTGGCCCGAGATCTACGCGACCGACCCCGACCGCCGACATGGACTGGACGCGGCGACAGAGGAATATCACCGGCTGGACCATGCCCTGCACGGCCTTGGCCATAACGTTCTGATCCTGCCCCGCGTCTCGGTGGCCAAACGGCTGGATTTCGTGCTGACCGCGCTGAAGTGACGACATGGCATGGTGCGCCAACCCCGCCTTGCTGGACAGCGGGCGCTGCGAATGAAAGACTGTCACAATAGCTTCACGAACAATGCGGCATAAGCCCGTCCATGACTCACGCCGATTTCCTCAAATCCCCCTTCCCCGCCCCTGTCGAGCTTCCCTTCGCGGAAACCGCCGGGCCTGGACGCTTCTTCAACCGCGAACTCAGCTGGCTTGCCTTCAACTGGCGGGTCCTGGAAGAGGCCGCGAACCCCGGTGTCCCTCTTTTGGAGCGGCTCCGGTTCCTCTCGATCTCGGCGACGAACCTGGACGAATTCTACACTGTCCGCGTGGCGGGCCTGCGGGCGCTGGTGCGGACCGCGAACGCCACCTTGTCCGAGGATGGCCGCAGCCCGGCCGAACAGCTGCAACTGATCAACGCCGAGGCGCGGCGGCTGATGCAGACCCAGCAGACCACCTTCAACCGCCTGCGCAAAGAGATGGAGGCGGAAGGGATCACCCTTGTGTCGCGGTCCAAGCTCACGTCGCGCGATCTGAAGCATCTTGAAGCGCATTTCCTGTCGAACGTCTTTCCGGTGCTGTCGCCGCTGGCCATCGACCCGGCCCACCCCTTCCCCTTCCTTCCCAACACCGGCTTCAGCCTCGCGCTGGAGCTGGAGCGGATGACGGACCATCGCCAGCTGAAGGCCCTCCTCCCGATCCCGCAGCAGATCGCCCGCTTCGTCCCCCTGCCGGGGAAAGAGGGCGAACACCGCTTCCTGCCGCTGGAAGAGCTTCTGCTCCTCCACCTCAACATGCTGTTCCCCGGCTACACGGATCGTGGCCACTGCACCTTCCGCGTGCTCCGTGACAGCGACCTTGAGGTCGAGGACGAGGCCGAAGACCTGGTCCGCGAATTCGAAACCGCGCTGAAACGCCGCCGCCGGGGCGAGGTGATCCGCCTGAAGATGTCCGCAGGCGCCCCGGAAGACCTGCGCGATCTGATCATGGAGGAACTTGCCGTCACCGAGGACGAGGTGGTGGAAGTGAAGGGCCTCCTGGGTGTCGCCGACCTGAAAGAGCTGATCCTCTCCAGCCGCAAGGACCTGATGTGGCCCCCCTTCACCCCCCGCGTGCCGGAACGGGTGCAGGATCACGACGGCGACATGTTTGCGGCAATCCGGCAGAAGGACATGCTGCTGCATCACCCGTACGAGACCTTCGACATGGTGATCCGCTTCCTGCAACAGGCGGCGACCGACCCGAACGTGCTGGCGATCAAGCAGACGCTGTATCGCACTTCCTGGGACAGCCCCATTGTCAGCGCTTTGTGCGAGGCGGCGGAGGCCGGGAAGTCGGTCACCGCACTGGTGGAACTGAAAGCGCGCTTTGACGAGGCCGCGAACATCCGCCAGTCGCGCCGACTGGAACGCGCGGGCGCGCATGTCGTCTACGGTTTCGTCAACTACAAGACCCATGCCAAGATCTCGACGGTTGTCCGGCGCGAGGGCGACCATCTGGTCACCTACACGCATTACGGCACCGGCAACTACCACCCGATCACCGCCCGCATCTACACCGACCTGTCGTTCTTCACCTGCGACGCCGCCCTCGGCCGGGATGCGACCAAGGTCTTCAACTACCTCTCGGGCTATGTGCAACCCGAAGGGCTGGAGAACCTCGCAATCAGCCCGATCACGTTGAAGTCGCGCCTACTGGAACTGATCGGGGCCGAAGCCGACCACGCCCGCGCCGGGAGGCCAGGGGAAATCTGGGCCAAGATGAACTCGGTCATCGAACCCGATGTGATCGACGCACTCTATGCCGCCAGCCAGGCCGGGGTGAAGATCAGCCTCATCATCCGCGGCATCTGTGGCTTGCGACCCGGGGTGAAGGGCCTGTCGGAAAACATCCGGGTCAAGTCCATCGTCGGCCGCTTCCTGGAACATTCCCGCATCGTCTGCTTCGGCAACGGCTACGGCCTGCCCGCCAAGAAGGCGCGGGTGTTCTTCTCGTCCGCCGACTGGATGGGACGCAACCTGACTCGGAGGGTGGAAACGCTGGTCGAGGCGCTGAACCCCACGGTGAAGAACCAGATCCTCAGCCAGATCATGGCCGCCAACCTGCGGGACGAGGCGCAAAGCTGGCTTCTCGCCCCGGACGGCAGCTATGCCCGCGATCTCAGCCACCTCGACGGGCAGTTGTTCAGCTGCCACCAGTTCTTCATGGAGAACCCCTCGTTGTCGGGACGCGGCACGGCGGCAAAGGACGCGCCGCGCCTGATCCCGGTGAAGGACGACGAAACCGGCTCCGCCGCAGCGGCGCGGTAGGGCCAAATTCCTTCGAAGGAATTTGCAAATCTTTTCGAAAAGATTTGGCCCCGGTCAGACGCCGGCGCCAGGATCCCGCATCAACTGCAGCCGCCCGGCCGCGGCCCGGGCGAAGGTCCGCAACACCACCTTGCGCCGCGCGCCCGAAAGCGGCGTCTCGGGCGCCATGCGCACCACTTCCGCGTCATAGGCATCGGCCAGGATCAGGCCGGTCCCTTCGGGCAAAAGCTCGACCGGGAAATCCGCGTCCACCGCCCAGAAGAACCGGTCGCACCAGTCGAGATAGCCCTGCCACTTGCGGTCTGTCCGGAAATCCGCCCGGCCCGACTTGCATTCGACGACCCAGACTTCACCCTTCGGACCCAGAGCCATCACGTCGACGCGCAGTCCAGAGACGGGGACCAATTCCTCGACACAGACAAAGTCCAGCGCGCGCAGGCCCCGGCAGACGCCCCTTTGCAGGCGTTGGCCCGGCAGCGCGGGCAGGAACTCGGGCGGATCGACCGGCATGTCCATGCGATATTCATGAACCAAAGGTGAACATCTGTCCAGTAGCCTGACGGCAGCACCCAGGACCCAGGAATTTCGCCGAAAATTCTTTGCCCGCCCTCGATCGCATGTCATTCGGACCATTCCGGTCGCGACCGCTTGCGGCCCCCCTCCCCGCGCCCTATCTTGAGCCTTGGCGGGTTCTGCTCCTCGCGTGCGGGGCCAATTTTCCAGTGGCCGATAAGCAAGCGAACGGGGGCTGGCTCTGCCTGGATCCTGGTCCAGGTATCTGGCGCCCACCTGAGACCTCTGGCTCTCGGGAAAACCCCGGTCCTCACGGTTGCTGCGGGCCCGCCACCCGACCATCCCGCGACCCGGAGTTTTCGAAAACTCCGGACCGATTTCTTCGAAGAAATCGGCGCCTAGCGGCGGTCCTTGCGCTGCAAGACGGGGACGCGCACAGGCACCAGCACCGGCTCACGCGCGCCGCGGCCGCCTTTCGGCGTGTCTTCCGCTTCCGCCATTCCCATCACCCGGACGGCGAATTGCACGGCCGAAAACACGATTCCGTTGAACACGACCAGCATCGCCACCGCGACCCAGCCGATGTCCGAGGTCCAGACCAGATGGCCAAGCCCCGCCACGTCCAGCCAGAGGAGGGCCGCGGTGAAAGCCGCAGATATCGCAAATCCGACAGCGACGCACTGGATGTACAACCGGACAAGCTTGGGCATGGCGCAATCTCCCTTTCCAAGAAGGCTAGGCCGCCCCCACCCCGATTCCAAGCCCGTTCCGCGCCCCCGGCGCGGTTTTGCCGCAGGTTGGCCAACGCTGACGCAACGGAAAACGGGGCAGGTTGCCCCGCCCCGTTCCCCACTGGCATAGGATCGAGGGAAATCAGAACCCTACGACCAGCGAAACGCCCAGACGGTTGTCCGTCTCGATCGCGCGCGCGTCGTTGTAGTCGGTCAGATAGCTGACCCGGGTCGACAGCGCGTCGGTCATCTTGAAGTTCACGCCAAAGTCGTTGCTGGCGCGCAGTGCGGTATCCGACGACAGGACGTCCGTGTCGTTGGTCAGGAACACCGCATCCGAAATCTGGTAGAAGAACCGCGACGAGGCAATGTAACCCGTCTCGGTCTCGGAATTGCCCAGACCATCCTTCAGATAGCTGACACCGACACCACCCTGCACACGCCAGGCCATGTCAGGCTCGTTGATCACGCGGTAGCCGGGACCAAAGCCCACAAAGCCGTCACGGGCGATGTCATCGGCAGTCGAGGCCAGACCGTCGCGTTCCACGCGGGCCAGACCGAACAGGTAAAAGCGTTCGTTCAGGTAGTAGTTCGCGTCATAGACGGCAAACAGGTCTTCCTTGGTCTTCACACTGCTGTCTTCGGCAAAATCGGCCGCAACGCCAAAGGTCTGCACCCAGTTGCCCTCGGCATAGCGCAAGCGGGCGCCCAGGTTGAACTCCTGGCTCTCGGTGTTGCCCGTCTCGGCGGTATAGCCAAGCGAAGCGCTGCCGCTGAACCCGGGCTGGTACTCGGGAAAGCCGAACCGTGCCGCGTCGTTCGAGCGGTCCATGTCGTCGGCCACATCCTCTTCGATGTCGGTGATGCGATCGTCCAGGGTGTCGATGCCGGTGATCCTGTCCTGCGCAAAGGCGGGGGTCATCGCCAGGATGGCCAGGGCGGGGACGGTCAGGAACAGATGCTTTTTCATCTTCAAACCTCATTCTCTACAAGCGGGACCGGAATGGCCGCGCTTCGGTGAGGCAGAGATAAGTTTCTGATAAGGTTAAGAAAAATTTGTAATGCTTGAGGGGGTCTCAAGTATTACTCGTGACCCTTGCGCCTTGATCCGGGGCGCCGCAGTTCCATACGCCGTGGGTCAGGTTCCAAAACCGCTGGCAAATCAGCGCGATGCCCGTGCCGCGCGGCCACGTCCCGGTCGCTACATCACTTCGTTCGCGTCCTCGCGCAAAGTCGTCAGCGTATCGGCCAGTGCCCTCTGTGCAACACTGCGCAGGTCTTCGCCGATGTCGTCGCGCCAGACAGCCCAGGAGACCAGGGAAAACCCCGGCGCGTCCTGCACGGCGAACAGCTGCCCCGTCTCCAGCGAGGCATGGGCCAGCCGTGTCGGGATATAGGCTGCACAGGGGCGCGAGCGGAGGAACCAGGCGGCCATCGCGCCATCGCTCAGCGTCAGGCGCGCATTGGCAAGCCCTGGCAGCGCCGCCTCGTGGAACCGCAGGAACTCGGGCCCCCAGTCGACCAGCGTATAGGCCGAAGCGACGCTTTCGACAGTGGCATCCGCCCAGGGACAGACCATGACCAGCTGTTCCTCGATCAGCCGTTCCGAGGCGAGACCGGGCCGGTCCAGGGGTCCATGCGTCAGCATGACCTGCACCTCGCCCGACAGCGCCATCTGCACCAGGCCGTCGGGCTCGGCCAGGACGGCGCGGATCTCAAGCTCGGGGTGACGTTCGCGCAAGTTGTCGATCCAGCGAAACCCGAACCGCGGCCAAAGCGTGCTTTCCGCGCCGATGACCAGCGACCGCGCGGTTTCGTCCAGCGCGCTGACCCTTTGACGCGCCTGTTCCCAGTTGCGCAGGATCGTGGTGGCAAAACCGCGAAACTCGCGCCCGGCCGTAGTCAGCGCGACCCCGGCCTTGGTCCGGTCGAAAAGCGGACGGCCCAGCTGATCCTCCAGCCGCTGGATGCGCAGCGACACCGCCGACTGCGTCACATAGAGGCGCCCCGCCGCCGCCCCGAACGACCCGGTCGAGGCGACCTCAAGAAAGGTTTTGATCAGTTGCAGGTCCAAACGTCATTCTCCCGACGGCACATTGCCGGGACACCTGTGTCATTTCCCGCGAAAGCCAAGGGCGGCAGTCACCCCGACCCGTTTCCCTGCGCAGTTGCCCGCCTAGGGATCACGCCGGTGCGAAACGGACGAAACCCCTCGCAGCAAATCGTGAGGCCCGCGGGTCAGCGCGGGCCACGGCGCAAAGCGGCCCGCAGGACGGGTGCGCTTAGCCCTGTCCCGGCCCCGGCATCCGCGCTTCCCGCATCGCGCGCAATTCGTCGGCGCTGACCCGGGCAACCTCGACCGTCTTCACCCTTTCGGCCTCGTTCCGGGCGACCGTGCGCTCCCAGACCAGCACCGCCGTCGCCCCGATCCAGCAGGGCCCCCACAGCAGGAAAGCGACCGAGCCCACCAGCGGCACGATGCGAATCGGCTTGATCTCTGTCTCGGGGATCTTGACGAGACCACTGAGCATGACCTGCATCCCGGTCGTGATCGCCTCGACAATCACCAGGAACATGCCCAGCCCGAAGTAGGCCACGATCCAGACGACCCACGCCACCAGAACCGAGAAGAAGCCCCGACCAAAGCCGTAGATCACCCCCGGGTCGCGGCTGTGATTGGTCGCCGCATGGGCCAGCGCCGCTGTCGGGACCGCCATCGCGCACTGGAAAAGGACCAGCAACGCCAGATACAAGAGGAACGCCGAGGCCGGCACCCAGGGGATCGGGTTCGTCGTCCCCGGCAGCACGGCGTCCTCGCCGACGCCGAACCAGCTCAGCACGATGGCAAAAGCCACCGCGACGATCAGGATCATCAGGCTGGCGAAGATATACATGAAGCCCAGTGCCAGGCTGGATTTCACCAGCTTGACGATGTCGGGCTCATTGCCCAGGCCATGCGCGGTCAGCGCGCAGCGATAGATGATGATCGAATAGAACGCCGTCAGCCCGGTCGAGATCACCATCCCAAGGACCGGGATCAGGCTGAGCGTGACGAAGGGAATGCTCATCACCAGGACGATGGGCAAGACGAAGATATAGTGCCAAAGGGTCATGACAGACAACGGCAACGCACGCAGAAGCAACGGCAAGATGAACCTCGGAATAGCCAACACACACCAGCCGGAAAGGGCTGGCACCGGCACAGGATGCCGTCACGGCCGCACTCTCGCAAGCGCGAGCTGACAGGGGCTGCAACTATCCTTGGTTGTGATGCAGCCGGGACATAGCACCCGGCCCGGCACCGCCCGCCAATCCGCCAGCAAACTGACCCAGATCATGGCGGGACCCATCGAAGAGATGGATCATGGGCACATTCGACACCAAGGGGGTGAGCCATGAAACCAGTCGTCACGCTGTACTGCATCGCCGACGAGGCCGGGTTCCGGCTTCTGCACGGCAAGGGCGCCGAGATCGAGGAACTGCTCCGGGCCAGCGCGGAAGCCTTCGATGACGTGGCCCACGAATTCCAGAAGGGCGGCCGGAACCGTGCGGGCGAAGGGCACACCAGCTTTGGCCACGACACGAAGTCGGCTGCCGAGATCGAGCGTCCGCGTCTGGCCAAGCATGTGGTGCGCGCGCTTGAGGCGGAATGGTCGAAGGGCGGGTCCGACCGTATCGTCCTGGCCGCCGGACCGAAGATGCTGGGCGCCTTGCGCGATGCCCTGCCCAGGGCACTTGCGGCCCATATCGCGGCAGAGCTGTCCAGGGACCTGTCCGACATCCCGGCCCATGATCTCTATTCCCATTTCGATGGCGTGACCAAGGTCTGACCCGCCACGCCCCATTCTGACGGAGGAAACCATGTCCGATATGAACACCGATCCCCGTGTCCTGCCCGAACCCGGGGCCACGCCCAGGGGCTCGATCTGGATGCGCGGGCTGATGATGCTGATCTTCGCCATCCTGATCAGCCTGGCGCACACGATCCTGCACGCGCTGACCGTGGTGCAGTTCGTGCTGATGGTCTTCGACAAAGGCACGCCCAATGCCCCGATCGCCAGCTTCGGCAAGTCCCTGGGCGACTGGCTGGCCAAGGCTGCCGCCTACCAGACCGCCCAGACCGAGGCGAAACCCTGGCCCTTTGAAGCCTAGCCCTCCAGCGCGTCCAGTTCGTCGATGAAGCCCGCGATCATCGACATGCCCTTATCCCAGAACTCGGGTCGCTGGCATCCAGGCTGAAGGGCGCGAAGAGCGCCCCCGGTCCATAACCTGACAGCGTTTCTCTACTGCCCGACGATCCTTTCCAAGATCGACTGGTACCGCGCACAGGCCGCTTGCCAAGAAGCGAAATGCTCTGGGCCAACCAGTTGACCAGCCCGTTCTGCGTCGGCACGCAAGATCTCAAGCGCAAGCACTGCCAGATCCTTTGGGCAGGCGCCCGACTTCTTGATGTGTCCGAACGCGAGTGCCTGCGCTATCCGGATGCGTACCATGCTTGCCTCGGCGTCATCGGAGGCAAGATCGATCTCGAAATGCAGTGCAAGCGCGGCAACGCTCTTGTTCTTCAGTCTGGACCACCCACCAAGGATGTCGGCACCAAGATCGTTGCCGTGTGGCGAGAGATCGTCGCTCTGGCTCCAGTCTGACGGGTGGTCCAGAACCTTGCGCGCCTCGGGATGAAACCCGTGCATGTCAATCGTGGACCAAGGGTCCATCGCGTTGATGCGGGCCCGATCCAATTCGTACGCGCGTCGGCAACTCTCCCGCAGTGCCTCGTCACTCGGCCAGTCTCGCCGGGCAAGAGAGGCCGCCGCCGCGATCATGGCAGCCAGGTCCACACCGTCCGCGCGCTTCAGCGTTGACTGCACGTAGGTCAGCGCATCCCGCAGCATTTCTGCGCCGATCCTGACGTCCTCGCGGGTGATGTTCGTCAGGTAGACACTGTCACTATAGTCCAGACGAGGATCGCCCCGAAGTTCCAGAGACAGCCGCCGCTTCTGACGCTGGAACTTCCTTTTAGGAAGGCTGGAAAAACGCTGCTCCCACCGGTCGCGCTGACCATCCGATCCGTCCTGGACGATGCGCCCGTCGGCGAAATGAAAAGGGACATACTCTCCCCGCTGAAGGAAAGTCAGTTGCAGTACGGCAAGACCCGTTCTGAAGCGCCCATCCTCTTCCATCAGGTCCGAGACGAAACTGGGAACGCCCCCGCCGAACGACCGCGGATAGTGGTGCCCGAAGATGCACCATGTCTCCGCTGTGTCTGCAACGGGGGCCGAATCGCTCACCCCTCCAGCGCCTCCAGTTCGTCGATGAAGCCCGCGATCATCGACAAGCCCTTGTCCCAGAACTTCGGGTCGCTCGCGTCCAGCCCGAAGGGGGCCAGCAGGTCCTTGTGGTGCATCGACCCGCCCGCCTTCAGCATGTCGAAATACTTGTCCTGGAACCCGGGCAGGCCGCCCGCATAGGCCGCATACAGCGCGTTCACCAGCCCGTCGCCGAAAGCATAGGCGTAGACGTAGAACGGCGAGTGGATGAAGTGCGGGATGTAGGACCAGAAGGTCTCGTACCCGTCCATGAACTCGAACGCGTCGCCCAGCGACTGGGCCTGCACCGACATCCACAGCGCGTTGATGTCGTCGGGCGTCATCTCGCCCTCGGCGCGGGCGGCGTGCAGTTTGCACTCGAAGTCGTAGAAGGCGATCTGGCGGACGACCGTGTTGATCATGTCCTCGACCTTGCCTGCCAAGAGGGTCTTCTTCTCGGCTGGGGACTTGGCCTGATCCAGCAGCTTGCGGAAGGTCAGCATCTCGCCGAAAACGGATGCGGTTTCGGCCAGGGTCAGCGGGGTGGAGGACAGCAGTTCCCCCTGCCCTGCCGCCAACACCTGGTGGACGCCGTGGCCCAGCTCATGCGCCAGCGTCATCACGTCGCGCGGTTTGCCGAGGTAGTTGAGCATCACGTAAGGATGGACCGTGGTCACTGTCGGGTGCGCAAAGGCACCGGGAGCCTTGCCCGGCTTCACGCCCGCGTCGATCCAGCCCTTGTCGAAGAAGGGCGTTGCCAGATCGGCCATCCGCGGATCAAAGGCGGCATAGGCGTCGGTCACGGTCTTCCGCGCCTCGGCCCAGTCGACAAGACGCGGGGTCTCGGTCGGAAGGGGGGCGTTGCGGTCCCAGACCTGGAGCTTGTCCAGCCCCATCCACTTGGCCTTCAGCCGGTAGTAGCGGTGTGAAAGTTTCGGATAGGCCGCCACGACAGCATTGCGCAGCGCCTCCACGACTTCGGGTTCCACATGGTTCGACAGGTGCCGCCCATGCTGCGGCGAGGGCATCTTGCGCCAGCGGTCGTGGATTTCCTTCTCTTTGGAAAGGGTGTTGTGGATGCGGGCGAAAAGCTTGATGTTCTTGCCAAACACCTCGGCCAGCGCGTGGGCAGCAGCCTCGCGGCGATTGCGCACAGGGTCGGTCAGCAGGTTCAGCGTGGCTTCCAGGTTCAGCTCTTCGGCCTCGCCCTCGACGGTGAACATCAGTCCCGCCATCGTCTCGTCGAACAGCTTGTTCCAGGCGCTTGCCCCCACAACGCTTTCGTCGTGCAGGAACCTCTCCAGCTCGTCCGAAAGCTGGTGCGGCCGCATCGCGCGCATCCGATCGAAGACCGGCTTGTAGCGGGCCAGGTCGGCATTGGCGGCCATCAGCCGGGTCAGGTGATCATCGTCCAGCCGGTTGAACTCCAGGCTGAAGAACACCAACGGAGTCGTGGCGGTCGTCACCTTGTCCTGCGCGTTGCCCATGAACTGCGCGCGTTCCGGGTCGATGGTGTTCTGGTAGTAACGCAGGCTCGCGTAGGACATCAGGCGACCGGCGATCACCTCGATGCGTTCGTATTCCTGCACGCAAACCAGCAGGCCCGCCGCATCCTGCCGCCCCAGTCGCCCCTCGTAACTCGCCGCAAACGCGGCGCAGGCCCGTTCCAGCTCGGCCATGTCGGAGGTAAACTCCGGTCCGTCGGCCGAGGGGTAAAGGTCGGTCAGGTCCCAGTCCGGCAGATCGCCGAACCCGCCCCCGGAAGCATTGGCGTCGAAAACGGGCTGGGGCAGGTCAAGGGTCATGGCGTTCTCCGGGAAACTGTCAGTGACATCTAATCGCGCAAGCGGCCCGGGAAAACCCCCCGGACCCCTTGTCCTTCGACTTCGTCGCCTCGTCGTGACGCGCACCAGGCGAGGATTTGCGCAACCGACGGGCGGACGGGGTCAGATGTCCACCGCCACGTCGTAGACCCGGTCCATCATCGCCTGGGTGCCCCGGACGAATTCCAGCGGGCAGGCATAGGGCACGCCCTCGCGGACGGTCCGGCCAAAGGCCTCGACCTGCAGCTTGTAGTGGTTCGCCGTGGGGAAGCGTTCGACGCAGACCCGGTTGCCGTTCTGGTGCAGCTCGACCTCGGCCAGGTCGTTGACATTGGCGTTGAACGGCCCGCCCTCCAGTCGGATCATCCCCTTGGTCCCCTGGAAGGTCGCGACCTGCCGGTTGTACATCCGCATCGAGGTCATTGACCCATAGGTGAAGCGGCCCTTCGGCCCCTCCATCGTCGCCGCGACCTGGGCAAACGTATCCACCCCATTGTCACGGTGAATGCGGGCCGAGATGTCCACGGGCTCCGCGCCGGTCACGAACCGCATCGAGCCGAAGGTGTAGACCCCGATGTCCCGCAAGCTGCCACCGCCGGTTTCCGGCTTCATCCGGATGTTGCCCAGGTCGGTCAGGTTGAAGCTGAACGCCACGTCGGCATGAACGAGATCGCCAACCTCGCCCGCCTCGAACCATTCCTTCGCGCGCTGCCACTGCGGATGGTGCACGATCATGTAGGCTTCGGCGGCCAAAAGCCCGGTCCGGTCGCGCGCGGCGATGATCTGGTCGATCTCATGCGCCTTCAGCGCGATGGGCTTTTCGGTCAGCACATGCTTGCCCGCCGCAAGACACTTCAGCGTCCATTCCACATGCATGTGGTTCGGCAAGGGCACGTAGACCGCGTCGATGGTCGGGTCGGCAAGCAAGGCCTCATAGGTCGGATGCACCGTCAGGGTCGGGCAGAACGTCTGGAACCCCGCCGCCTTGGCCGGGTCCGAGGTGGCCAGCGCCGCCAGCTCTGCGCCATGCGCGGCGTGGATCGCCGGAGCCATGAACTCGCGCGCAAAATTCGCGGCGCCAAGCACGCCCCATCTGACTGGTTTCATCGCTTTTCTCCCCCATTCTCCGGATGTCGGGCGCACTAGGGCAGAATTTGTCGGACTATTCAACCCGCCGGAAGCGCAGATAGGTCATGAGACCAAAGGGGCTGACCTGGACCTGTTCCTCAAGCTTCAGCTTGGGATGGCCCAGCACCCGTTCCATCGGGAAATCGGAATGCCAGCCCAGAAGATTGGCCAGCGGGGCCGCCAACCGTTCGATGCCCGACCAGCCCTCGGCCCGCCCGGCAAAGTGGTTGGCGATCATCACCGATCCGCCGGGCCGGCAGACCCGCGCCATCTCGTCCAGCACCCGCTCGGGCTCGGGGACGACCGACATGATGTGCATTGCGGCGACATGGTCGAAGGCCGCGTCGGGAAAGGCCAGCTCGCGGGCGTCCATCTCGTAAAGGCCCGCCAGGTTTTTCAGACCCTTCTTGCGGGCGCGAAGATCGGCCTCGCGCAGCATCTCGGCCGACAGGTCGATCCCGGTGATCCGCACTCCCGGAGCGTAATATTCCAGCGCAAGCCCAGTACCGATCCCCACTTCCAACACCACGCCGCCCTGGGCGTTCACATGGTTCGCGGCAAGGATCCGGCCGCCTTGGGTGATCCGGCCAAAGGTCAGATCATAGACCGGGGCCCAACGACGATAGGTCTTCTGAATGGCTTCTATCTGCATGCGATTCTCGTGAAATTTCTGCGCCCGCGACTGTGCCGCGCTGCTGCAGGATTGCAAGAAAAAGACGCAACCTTGGCGTGTGTCAGCCGACCGGCGTCTTGCGCAAGCCGCGCAGCGCCAGCCACAGCACCCCGGCCAGATAGGCCAGGCACAGGGTCAGAAGCGTGACCCAGGGGTAGGTCAACACGGCTGCGACGACCACGACCGCCGCCACCAGCACATAGCGCGCATGGTCGGTGGCGATGGTGATCCGCTTCAACGACGGCGTGCGGACCCGGCTGATCATCAAGGCACCGATCCCGACCATCCAGGCCGCGACCAGCACAGGAGGAATTTGCAGCGCCCGGTCGGTGGCAAAGACCAGATACAGCGGCGACAGCACCAAGAGCGCCCCGGCAGGCGACGGCACTCCGATGAACGCGGTCTTCTCGGCCGCCTCACCGACGGCGACCTTGCTGCCGACGTTGAACCGGGCCAGCCGCAACATGCAGCAGACCGCGTAGACCAGGACCGCGATCCAGCCCAGGCTCGTTTCGGGCCGCAGTCCCCAAAGATAGAGAACCAGCGCCGGGGTTACCCCGAAGTTCACGAAATCGCACAGGCTGTCGAGTTCCGCCCCGATGGCGCTTTCCGATTTCAGCATCCGCGCCAGACGACCGTCGAGGCCATCCAGCGCCGCCGCGACCCCGATCAGCAGCACCGCCAGCGTGAAGTTCCCGGCAATCGCATAGCGGATGGCGGTCAGCCCGGAACACAGCGCGAGGATCGACACCAGGTTCGGCAGAAGCTTCAACAGCAAAAGCTGGCGCGGCGCATCCGACGGCTTGCGGGCCATGGCTACTCCACCCGGGCCGCGCGGGCCGGGGCGTCCTGCCCGATCAGCGCGATCACCGATTCCCCGGCCACCATGGTCTGGCCCAAGGCGACTTGCGGGTGAACCCCCTCGGGCAGGTAGACGTCCAGGCGGCTGCCGAACCGGATCAGGCCAAAGCGTTCCCCGGTCCGCACCATCTCGCCCGGCTGTTTCCAGCACATGATCCGCCGCGCGACGAGGCCCGCTATCTGCACCACGGCGATCTTGCGACCGTCCGCCATCTCGATGGCCAGCGCATTGCGTTCGTTCTCTTCCGAAGCCTTGTCCAGCGAGGCGTTGAAGAACTTGCCCGGCCGATAGGCGACAGCGGTGACTTTCCCCGAGATGGGCGCGCGGTTCACATGGCAGTTGAAGACCGACATGAAGACACTGACCCGGACCAGAGCCTCGGGCCCCATCCCCAGTTCGGCCGGTGGCACCGCGCGCTCGATCAGGCTGACCACGCCATCGGCCGGACTGACCAGCAGCCCCGCATTCTCGGGCACCGACCGCTTGGGGTCGCGGAAGAAATAGTAGCACCAGACCGTCAGGCCCAGGCCCAACCAGCCCAGCGGGTCCCAGATCCAGAACAGGACCAGCGAGACCGCCGCAAAGACGGGAACGAATTTCCACCCTTCGGGGTGCATCGGTTTGATGAAGGTGTCGATCATGCGCATGGCCGCTTCCCTACCCCCGGCTGACCCTGGGATCAACGAAAACCGGTCAGCGCCCCGGAGTTTTCGAAAACTCCGGACCGGAGCCTTTGAAGGCTCCGATCCGATTTCTTCGAAGAAATCGGCCTCCCGGTCAGGCCGGGACGGCCATGCCCTTGCCCTTGGCCAGCTCGCGCATCCGGTGCTGCAGCTTTTCGAAGGCCCGCACCTCGATCTGGCGGATGCGTTCGCGGCTGACGCCATAGCTTTCCGACAGTTCCTCCAGCGTCACCGGGTCTTCCGCCAGGCGGCGCTGCATCAGCACGTCCTTTTCGCGGTCGTTCAGCACCGACATCGCCTGCGCCAGAAGCGCGCGACGGGCGTCAAGCTCGTCCTTCTCCTCATAGGCGCCGGCCTGGTCGCTGTCCTCATCCTCCAGCCAGTCCTGCCACTGGGTCGAACTGTCGCCATCCGACCCCACGGTCGCGTTCAGCGACGCGTCCGAGCCCGACAGGCGGCGGTTCATGTCCACCACTTCGGCTTCGGTGACCGACAGGTCCTTGGCGATCTGGGCCACGTTCTCGGGCCGCAGGTCGCCTTCTTCCAAAGCGCCGACCTTGGCCTTGGCCTTTCTCAGGTTGAAGAACAGCTTCTTCTGCGCGGATGTCGTGCCCAGCTTCACCAGGCTCCACGACCGCAAGATGTATTCCTGGATCGAGGCGCGGATCCACCACATCGCGTAAGTGGCCAGCCGAAAGCCCTTTTCCGGGTCAAACCGCTTGACCGCCTGCATCAGGCCGACGTTCGCCTCGGAAATCACCTCCGCCTGCGGCAGGCCATAGCCGCGGTAGCCCATCGCGATCTTCGCGGCCAGACGCAGGTGGCTGGTGACCATCTTGTGCGCGGCCCCGCTGTCCTGGTGGTCGACCCAGCGCTTGGCCAGCATGTATTCCTCTTCCGGCTCCAGCAGCGGAAACTTGCGGATTTCCTGCAAATACCGGTTCAGCCCCTGTTCCGGGCTGGGTGCAGGTAGGTTGGTGTAGGTGCTCATCTTTGCCCCCTATTATGCCCGGTGCGTCAGCGCCCCCGGGAAGGCGATAACCTAAAGTAACCGCCACCCGGGTGCAAGCGCTATCTAGCACCGAACGTTTAACGTCAGGTGTGGGTCCCGCCGTCGGCCACAAAGATTCATGACAAGCGTTTCACGCGAATGTCAGCCCCCGGCTCAGATCGCCACCCGCTCGCCCAGTTCCACCACCCGGTCGCGCGGCAGGTGGTAGAAATCCGTCGGATCCGCCGCCATCCGGCTCAGCGCGACATAGACCTTGTCCATCACCAGTTCCAGCCCATGGCCCGTCGCCACCGCCCGCCTGCGCCCCAGGAAGAAGGTCGAGGCCATCACGTCGAACTTCAGCCCCGCCGCCCGCGCATGCGCCATCGCCCGGCTGACGTTCGGCGTCTCCATGAAGCCGAACCGCAGGATCAGCCGGACAAAGCAGCCGCCCAGCGGCTCGACCGTCACCCGTTCCTCAGCCGTGGCATAGGGCACCCGTAGCGTTTCCACCGTCAGAAGCACCGTCTGCTCATGCAAAACCCGGTTGTGCTTGATGTTGTGCAAAAGCGCCGATGGCACGATCCCCGGATCGCCCGTCAGGAAAAATGCCATGCCGGGGATCACGTTGACCGACGAATTCCGCATCATCCGCACGAAATTCGGCACCGAGATCGCCAGTTTCGCGACCCGCGCCTTCACCGCCTGGGTACCCCGCCACCAGGCCCACATCATGAACCCCACCACAGCCGCCGCGATCACCGGCACATAGCCGCCATCGCCGATTTTCAGCGCGTTCGACGCCAGGAACACCAGTTCCACCCCCAGGATCGGCGCGGCCAGCAGCACTGCCCACGGTGCCCGCATCCGGCCCGACCGGACCAGATACAGCACCCCCAGGACCGAGGTCAGCACCATCGTCCCCGTCACCGCGATGCCGTAAGCCGAGGCCAGCGCCGAGGACGAGCCGAAGGACAGGACCAGCCACAGAACGCCGAAAAGCAGAAGCCAGTTCACCGCCCCGATGTAGATCTGCCCGCTCTGACCCTCGGCGGTGTGCACGATCCGCAACCGCGGCAGAAAGCCCAGCTGGATCGCGCCCCGCGCCATCGAAAACGCCCCCGTAATCACCGCCTGGCTGGCAATCACCGTCGCCGCCGTCGCCAGCGCGACCAGGAACGGCAGACCCATCTCGGGCGTCATCGCAAAGAAGGAATCCTCGGCCTTCTCGGGTGCGGCCAGCACCATCGCGCCCTGCCCCAGGTAGTTCAGCACCAGCGCCGGCAGCACCATGGCAAACCAGGCCAGCATGATCGGCTTGCGGCCAAAATGCCCAAGATCGGCGTACAGCGCCTCGCCCCCGGTCACCGCCAGAAAGACCGCGCCCAGGACGACGAAGGCGACCCCGGTATTGCTCAGAAGAAACTGGATGCCCCACAGCGGGTTGAAGGCCGCCAGCACCGCCGGCTCATCGGCGATATGCCACAGGCCAAGCGCGGCGAGCGTCAGGAACCAGACCAGACAGATCGGCCCGAACAGCGCGGCCACGCTGGCTGTCCCCCGCCGCTGCACCATGAACAGCGCCACCAGAATTCCCAGCGTCACCGGCAGGACATAAGCCGACAGCGACGGCAGGATCAGCCCCAGCCCCTCGACCGCCGACAGGACCGAAATCGCCGGAGTGATCGCTGCATCGCCGGCAAAGAGCGCCGCCCCGCCCAGCGCCAGCAAGAGGACCGGCACCGACCGCTTGCCCGCCGCCAGCCGCACCAGCGTGTAAAGCGACAGGATGCCACCCTCGCCCCGGTTGTCGGCGCGCAGAAGGACGAAGACATATTTCACCGTCACGATCAGGACCAGCGTCCAGATCAGCAAGGACAGGATCCCCAGCACTTCGGCCGGACCGGGGCTGGCCGCTCCGGTCGCCCGCAAGGCCTCGCGGAAGGCATAGATCGGCGAGGTGCCGATGTCGCCATAGACCACCCCGATCGCGCCGATCGTCAGCGCGGCCAGGCCCTGGCGATGCGTGTCATCCGTGTGGATGTCATCCGGCGCGGCCTCGGCCTTCAGGTAGTCTGCGATGTCCAGTGCCTCTTCATCGAACAAAGGCAATGCGGGCTGGACGCCCCGCGGAATCGGGTCGTGGATCATGGCTCACCCTCGGGTGTGGCTCCGACTATTGATGGGATTTGGGGTTGCAGATCCGGCACAGCGACAGATCGCTTACGCGCGAAGGTCGGGTCCGGTTCCCCCCTGGCAGGAGGGGTGCGCTTTGGCTCCGATGCCGATACCGACTCAAGTGCGTCGGCGCGGGCCAAGGCATACGCCGATAACGCCCGCGTGACAATGCTGCACCTGCACAGTGGCCAGAACCCGCTTGTAGGCGGGCGACGGACCGCCGCCCTGGAACGGGGTCTCCCGATCTTTCAGCAGACAGTTTTGCGGCTATACCTCTGGTTCGACGGGATATTCCACAAATGATGCCCTGGCCGACCCTGGCGGCACTCGGGTCGACCGGCATGCTGCGCTTGTCCGGGGCACCGAAGGCCCGACAACTGGGTCAGCACCTGATGCCGACAAAACCAGGCCAACACCGGCGCTTTCTCTTCTTCAAATATCCCCGCCGGAGGCTCCGACTTCAGCCATCCGGCGCAAGGCCCGACCCGTTGGGCCGGACCTTGCCCGAAGGCCTAGCCCTGATTGTTCAACTGCGCCCGGACGGACAACCGTCCCAACCGCGAGATGCGGTAAGGTCCGCCGCCTTCCGACGCGATCAGCCGCTTCCTCCGCAGGCGCTGGAAGACCTCCCGCGTGCAGTCCGCCAGGATAAAACCGTCGCGGGTGACACAGAGGATGTCGTCGATCTTGCTGCCGCTCCGCGAATGGTCGATGCGCCCGCCAAGGGCGAGGACATGCAGCACCCGCTGCTCGGTCCGTGAGATGTTCATTGGATCGTCCGTAGTCTGTCGCCATGCCAGACCGGACGCAGGCCACTGCGCTGCGTCGGTCGTTCATGTCATCCTGTCGCTCCCCGGATCACGGGGCGCGCGGATGACGTCAGCAGGCGAATACAGTCTCGGACATGAAGCGCACTCCGGGGGCCAGCTTCGGCCCGTGCGTTTTCAGATATAGCCGACCCAAATCCCTTGCGTAAGGGATTTGACAAATTTCTTCCTCAAGAAATTTGCGCCCTCGGGGCGGCGGTCAGCCCCCTTACCAAATCCTTAACGCCCGCGACCAAGTGATTGATATTCAATGTGTCCCAGGTTTTGTCCACCGTGGACACATCTGCGGCCTACCCCGCCTGCAGCGCCGAAATCAGCCCGGCCATGTCGTCCGGCAGGGGCGAAGAGAACTCCAGCCGCTCTCCCGTGACCGGATGATCGAACCCCAGGCTCGCCGCATGCAGGGCCTGGCGGGGGAAGCTGTTCCCGACCTCCGCCCCGTGCCCCAGCACCTTCTCCGACAGCCGCTTTTTCCCGCCGTAGGTCGGGTCTCCGACCAGCCCATGCCCGGCGTAGGCAAGGTGGACCCGGATCTGATGCGTCCGCCCGGTCTCCAGCCAGCACTCGACCAGCGCCGCCTGCCCCCCCGTTCCCTGCCCGCCGAAGCCCTCGACAACCCGGGCGCGGGTGACCGCATGGCGGCCCTGGTCCCAGACCACCGCCTGCCGCTGCCGGTCGGTCTTGTGCCGGGCGAGGTGGGTCGCGATCTTCAGGATGCCCCCTGCCTCGAAACTGATCCCGCGCAGACCCCGCAGCCGGGGGTCCGCCGCCGAGGGCACCCCATGCACCACCGCCAGGTAGTGTCGGGTGACCGAGTGATCCTCGAATTGCCGCGCCAGCCCATGATGCGCCCGGTCGGATTTGGCCACCACGAGAAGGCCCGAGGTATCCTTGTCGATCCGGTGCACGATCCCCGGCCGCCGTTCGCCCCCGATCCCCGACAGCGTGTCGCCGCAGTGGTGAAGGAGCGCATTGACCAGTGTCCCCGAGGGAGAGCCCGGCGCGGGATGGACGACCATCCCGGCAGGCTTGTCGATGACGATCAGGTCGGCATCTTCCCAGACGACCGACAAAGGGATCGCCTCGGCGCGGGTCTCAACCTCGACCGCCGGGGCCAACCGCAGAAGGTAGACCTCACCCTCGGTGACCTTCGCCTTCGGGTCGGTGACCGGCACTCCGCCCCGGCTGACATCGCCGTCCGAAATCATCCGCATCAGCCGCGACCGCGACAGCGCGGCGTCTTCTGGAACGGCGGCAGCAAGCGCCTTATCAAGGCGGACGGGGGCATCCTCGCCGATGGTGACGGCCAGACTTGCGCCCGGGCCGCCCGCAAGGCTTGCGCCAACACTTGCGACCTCGTCCTCGTCCTCGTAAGGCTCTTGCATGTCCGATCCCGTCCCGCCTGTCATCACGCCCGACGCCCCCGAGGCCCCGCTGCCGCCCAGCCTGCGGCTTCTGAAGTGGCTGGTCATCCTCTTGACCCTGACGATGATCGGGGGGGTCATAACGGTCGTCGGCCTCCTTGTCACGCGCATGCCCCAGGCTTTCAGCGCGACCGCCCCGACCCTGCCGGAGGGCCTGACCCTGCCCGAGGGCTCCAAACCCGCCGCCGTCACCTTCGGCACCGGCTGGATCGCCGTCGTCACCACCGATGACCGCATCCTGATCTATGGCAAGAACGGCACCCTGCGTCAGGAGCTTCGCATCTCACCTGCACCGGGGCCTTGACCGACCACACAACGTTGAGGCTACAGTCGTCGCGATCATTGCAACCATTGATGCGTCCCTGCCGATGCTTTCTTTCCCCAGACTTTCAAATGCTGAAGGGGAGCGGCTGCGCGAAGAGCTGGCCAGGCAATACCGCATCATCCGGGGCGAATACGCTCTGCGCCTCGTCCTTGTCGGGCTCGCCTACGGGCTCTGCTCCCTGTATTTCTCGCCAGTGCTGGCCTGGTCGCTGTTCTGCGTCGAAGTCCTGGGAGAGATTGTCTCGCAGCGCCTGCTGCGCGGCCTGGATCCGGTCCGCTCGCCGCGTCGGTATGTCGGGTTTCTCTTGTCGCTGGTCCCGATGGAGGCCGCGATCATTTCGGCGGCCGGATTGCTTTGGCTGCAGGACGACCCCTATGCCAAGGCCATCGCCGTCGGGATCGTGATGGGGTCGCTGCTGCATCTGTCGTCCGTCCGGTCCATCCACCTGACCCTGGGGGTGATCGGGATGGTCACGGCGGCAGCTGTGGTGCTGATCTTCAACTCCTACCATTGGATGTTGCAAGACAACTGGGCCGGTCTGGCCGTGTCCACAATCACGGTGATCGTGGCGATGGGCTATGCCTTCACGGCGATGGTGTCGAACAACCGGCTGCACCGGGCAGGTATGGACGCCGCAGGGGCTGCCCGCGCGGCCAATGCGGCGCAGGGGCGCTTTCTGGCTCAGATCAGCCACGAGCTGCGGACACCGCTGAACGCCGTCATCGGCCTTGGTGAGATCGAGGCGGCGTCGGCGACCGGTCCGTCGCGGCAGCGGCTGCGAACGGTCGTCACCTCGGCCCGCGATCTTGCTGTCATGCTGGACGACGCCGTCGACTATTCTGCCCTGACCGAGGGCCGGGTGGCGATCACCCCGCGCCCGGTTGCGGTGCGCGCCGAACTTTCGGCCAATCTTCTGGTTTTCGACCTGCAGGCCCGCAATCAGGGGCGCGAGCTTCTGGTCACGGTCGAACGTGACGTGCCGACCAACCTTCTGATCGACAGCCAGCGCGTCCGGCAATGCCTGGGCAACCTTGTCAGCAACGCGCTGAAGCATTCCTCGCGCGGGCCGGTGTCGGTCACGGTGCGCTATGCGCGGTCGCGGTTGGTGATCGACGTGGCCGACCAGGGCAAGGGCATCTCTCCGGCCCTGCACGAACAGGTGTTCGAACCCTTCTATCGCGGGTCCAGCGAAACGCCAGGCGTGGGGCTGGGGCTGTCGATCAGCCGGGCCGTCGCGCGGCAGATGTCGGGCGATCTGGTCATCGTGCCCACTGCCCAGGGCGCGACCTTCCGCCTGACCGTCCTTGCCCCCGAGGCCGAGGCCGTCGGCCCCAGGGTGGGTGCGGCGGACCTGCAGGACCGACTGGTTCTGGTCGTCGACGACATTGCCACCAACCGGCTGGTCGCCAGCCAGCTGCTGATGGCCTCGGGCGCGCGGGTTGTCGAGGCGGCCAGCGGTCCCGAGGCACTGGAACGTCTGGCGCAGGGCGGCATCGATGTCGTCCTTCTGGACCTGATGATGCCCGGCATGGACGGTGCTGAAACGCTGCAGCACATCCGGGCCACCTATGGCAACCGCATCCCGGTCATCGCGATGACGGCCGATGTCCTTGCGGTGCGCCGTGACGATGAGCTGCGCGTGGCGCTGGACGGGTTCCTGGCCAAGCCGATCCTGCCCGAAGCCATGCGCGAAGCGCTGGGGCGGGTTCTGCCCGGCCGCTGACCGGCGGCGCGATAGCGGCAGGCGATGTCGGTTGCGGACATGACGGGGGCCAACGTCGCGGCGCAGGCTCCTTGCGAACGACGATGGGGACCCGGATGATTGGTGATCTTGGCGTGGCGGACGCAACGGAACTGGCCGAACTGGTGGCAAGCGGCGAGGTCACTCCGACCGAACTTCTGGACGCAGCGCTGGCAGCGGTCGAGGCGCGCAATCCCGCTCTGAACGCCGTGGTGCTGATCCAGGAAGGTGTCGCCCGCAAAGCGATTGCCGAGGGCCTGCCGCCGGGGCCGTTCCGGGGCGTGCCGTTTCTGATCAAGGACCTCGGGATCGAGGCCAGGGACTTTCCGTCACACAACGGCTCGCATCTGTTTGCAAACACGGTCTATCCGGGCGATTCCAGCATCTTCCAGCGGATCAAGGCAACGGGCGTGGTGACCTTCGGGCGCACCACCTCGCCCGAGGGCGGGGTCGGAGCGGCGACCGAGGCTGCGGTCTATGGCGGGCCGACGCGGAACCCGTGGAACCTTGACCACACTTCGGGCGGGTCGTCCGGCGGGGCTGGTGCGGCGGTCGCGGCAGGCATCGTCGCGATGGCGCATGGCTCGGACGGGGGCGGTTCGGTCCGGATTCCGGCGTCGTCCTGCGGGCTCTTCGGGTTCAAGCCGACGCGGGCGCGGCTGCCGGATGGCCCCTATGCCGGCGAAGGCTGGGCGGGGATGGCGATCGACGGGTTTCTGACGCGCTCGGTCCGGGACACCGCCGTGATGCTGGACGCCTGCGAGGGGCCGGACCTTGGCGCCCCCTATGTCGCGCCGCCGCTTGCGCAGGGCCATGCTGCCGCAATCTCTCGCCCGCCGCGGCGTTTGCGGGTGGTGATTTGCGACACGACTTTCACTGGCGAGCCGATCCACCCCGAAGTCGCCGCTGCCGTGCGCGCTGCTGGAAACCTGCTGGAGGCGATGGGGCACAAGGTCGAACCTGGCCGCCCCAAGGCCGATGTGCCGATGATGATGCGGGCGTGGACCGATATCGTGGGGATCGGCACGGCCCTGACAATCCGGTCCAAGCTGGGCGACCGCCCGCCCCGTGCCGACGAGGTCGAGGGGGTCGGACGCGGCGCATGGGCCCATGCGCAAACCCTGCACCCGACGCGCTATCTGCAGGCGGTGGGGGAAATCCACAGCTTCGGCCGCCAGATGGCCGCGTTCTTCGAACCCGACACCGGGGACGGCCCGGACATCCTGTTGTCCGCCGTGCTGGCGGAGCCCCCGGCAAAGGTCGGCCGTTTCGCCCACACGACCGAGGATTACGTCGGCTTCCGGACCGGTCCCGACGGCATCTTCGCCTATTCACCCTTCTGCGCGATCTTCAACGCCAGCGGCCAACCTGCCGCATCGCTACCCCTGGCCTGGTCGGGCGACGGCCTGCCCATCGGCATCCATCTCGCCGCCGCCTTCGGGCAGGACGAGCTTTTGATCAGCCTTTGCGCAGAGATCGAGCGCGCCGCGCCCTGGATCGGGAAAAGAGCGCCGATTGCCCGCTAGGGCCGCACGAATCGCTTGTGGGGAAATAAAGTTTCCGCCCAATATGATCAAATGAAGCGGTAGCATGGGGGTGTCCGTGGGTGGTGAAGTGACCATCGCGGCCAGGAACGTCGTAAAGGCATTCGGGCAGGGCGCGGGCGCAGTCAGGGCGCTGGACGATGTATCGGTCGATATCCGGCAGGGCGAATTCTTCACGCTTTTGGGTCCATCGGGCTGCGGCAAGACCACACTCCTGCGCCTGATTGCCGGGTTCGAGATGCCGACCGAGGGCACGATCCTTCTGGACGGAACCGATATTTCCACCCTTCCGCCCAACAAGCGGCCGGTGAACACGGTGTTCCAAAGCTATGCGCTGTTTCCGCACCTGACCGTGGCGCAGAACATCGCCTTTGGCCTTGAGATGCTGGGGAAACCGTCTGCCGAAGTGAAGGCGCGGACTGCGGCGATGCTGGCCTTGGTGAAGCTTGAAACGATGGCGACCCGCAAGACCAGCCAGCTGTCGGGCGGGCAACAGCAGCGGGTGGCACTCGCGCGGGCCTTGGCGCCGCAGCCGAAGGTGCTCCTGCTGGACGAACCCCTTTCGGCCTTGGACCTGAAACTCCGCAAGGAAATGCAGATCGAGCTGAAGCGGCTTCAGCTGGAAACCGGGATCACCTTCATCTTCGTGACCCACGACCAGGAAGAAGCCCTGACCATGTCCGACCGCATCGCGGTGATGAGCGCGGGGAAGATCCAGCAGGTCGGCAGCGCCAAGGAAATCTATATTCACCCGAAGAACCGCTTTGTCGCCAGCTTCATCGGCGAGACGAACTTCCTGACCGGTACGGCCGAGGCTGGTGCCCTGCGGCTTGCATCCGGCGACCGGATTGACGTGCCCGGCCTGACCGCGGGCGGCACGGCCACAGTCTGCGTCCGTCCCGAACAGCTGCGCCTTGGCCGCGCCGAGGAGGGCGAGATCAAGGCCCGCGTCGGGACGCTGGTCTATTTCGGCACCGACACGCATTGCCACCTGGCGCTGTCCGACGGCTCCGAGATCGTCGCCCGCCTGCAAAGCCCCGCGTCGGGCGAGGCTGGACTTGCCGAGGGACAAGAGGTCGGCGTGACCTTCGCCCCAGGCGCGGTCCAGCGGGTGGAGGACTAGGGATGAGCGCCGCCGAAGTCGCCGTCCTTCAGCGATCCGACCGGAACGGATGGCTTCTGGTGACCCCGGCGCTGGTGGTGCTGGGCCTGGCGGCGATCCTGCCGCTTCTGGTCATGCTGGTCTATTCCTTCCTCGCACCCGGCGATTTCGGCAATGTAGAGTGGGAGTTCTCAACGGACGGCTGGACGTCGATCCTGTTCCAGCGCGACATCTTTGACGGCACGCTCAGCCTCGCGGACGCGCATCTGACGATCTTCTGGCGCTCGCTCTGGCTGTCGACGGTGACGACGCTTCTGGCCTTCGTGATCGGCTTTCCGACCGCCTGGTTCATCGCCACCCGCCCGGTGCAGCAGCGACCGATCTGGCTGTTCCTCGTCACCCTGCCGTTCTGGACCAACCTTCTGATCCGCACCTTCGCGATCCTGGAGGTGATCCGGTCCGAGGGCCTGATCAACACCGCGCTCATGTGGCTGGGGATGATCGAGGAACCGATCCAGATGCTCTACACCGATGGTGCGGTGCTGGTCGGGATGGCCTATGTCTACCTGCCGCTGATGGTGCTGCCGCTGTACGCCGCCATCGACCGCTTTGACATGCGGATGCTGGAGGCCGCCTACGACCTTTACGCCAGCCGCTGGCAGGCCCTGCGCCGGATCGTTCTGCCGATCGTCAAGCCGGGGATCGTGGCGGGGTCGATCCTGGTCTTCGTCCCCTCGCTGGGTGCCTATGTGACGCCGCGCGTGCTGGGCGGCGGCAAGAACATGATGATCGGCAACTTCATCGAGCTGCAGTTCGGCCAGGGCCGCAACTGGCCCCTGGGGGCCGCCCTGTCGATGACGCTTCTGATCATCGTGACCATCGCGCTTCTGTTCTACGTCCGCGCCGCCAATCGGCCGAGGTCAGATCATGGCTGACCGTTTCGCCGTCAACCGCTTGCCCGGCTTTACCACCATCGCGGTGCTGGCCTTCCTGGCCCTGTACATCCCGATCATCACGTTGGTCTTCTTTTCCTTCAACGCGGGCAAGACCGTGATGGGCTGGGACGGCTTTTCCCTGCAATGGTATGCCGTGGCCTGGGGCAACGTCGCTGTGCAAGAGGCCGCCTGGCGGTCTGTGGTCATCGCCTTCTGGGCCACGCTGATCGCGACGACGGTGGCGACGATGGCGGCCCTTGGCACCACGCGCCGTCGGCCCTTCAAGGGTCAGACCGCCGTCTATGTCGCGATCAACCAGCCCTTGATGGTGCCCGAGATCGTGACCGCCGTCGCCCTTCTGATCGTCTTCGCCTGGGTCAAGGTCCAGTCGGGCTATCAGGGTCTGGGCTATCTGATCCTGGCCCATGCCGCCTTCTGCATCCCCTTCGCTTACCTCCCGATCCGCGCCCGGCTGGAGGGGATGGACCTTTCCCTCGAAACCGCGGCCGCCGATCTGTACGCCACCCCCTGGCAGACCTTCCGCCGGGTGACGCTGCCGCTTCTGGCACCGGGGATCGTCGCGGGCGCGATGCTGGCCTTCATCACCTCGCTGGATGACGTCGTCATCACCGAATTCGTGAAGTCCGCCGGACAGGACACCCTGCCCACCTACATGCTGGGGCAGCTTCGCCGCGGCGTGACACCCAAGGTGAACGCCATCTCGACTGCATTGCTTGGACTGACCGTGGTCATCCTGACCGCGTTCTTCCTCCTGACCCGCGAACGGCGCTGACCAACAAGACGCCGTCGCCCAACCCTGCGTCCGGACCGATGGCCGGCGCAACCCAACACGGAGACGACAATGAAACGTACGATGACTGCTCTCGCGCTGCTTATGGCGGCAAGTCCAGCGCTCGCCGAAGGTGAATTGCAGCTTTACAACTGGGGCAACTACACCAGCCCCGAGCTTCTGGCGAAGTTCGAGAAAGAGACCGGGATCAAGGTCACGGTCACCGATTATGACAGCAACGACACCGCCCTTGCCAAGGTCGAGGCCGGCGGGGCCGGGTTCGACCTCGTCGTCCCCTCGGCCAACTATGTGCCGATCTGGGTCGAGAAGGGCCTGGTGGTCGAGCTTGACCTGTCCAAGCTGCCGAACCACGCCAACATCGCCCCGGAGTGGATGAACGTCGACTACGACAACGGCCGCAAATACTCGGTTCCGTGGCAGTGGGGGACCACGGGGGTTGCGGTGAACAAGTCGGTCTATGCCGGCGACATCAACACCAGCGCGGTCTGGCTGGAGCCGCCGGAAGAGCTGAAGGGCAAGATCAACGTCACGCCGGAAATGAACGACGTCGTGGCGCTGGCGACGATGTATGTCGGGGGCGAGCCCTGCACCGAAGACACCGAAGTCCTGAAAAAGGCGCGGGATGCGCTGCTGGCTGCCAAGCCCTACTGGATGTCGATGGACTACGGCATGGAAGACAAGATGGCGACGAACGACGTCCCCGCCTCGGTCTACTGGAACGGCGCGATGCTGCGCGCGCGGCTGAAGAACCCCGACATCGTCTACGGCTATCCGAAGGAAGGCTACATCGTCTGGATGGACCAGGCGATGCTGTTGAAGGACGCCAAGAACGTCGAAGAGGCCTACAAATTCCTCGACTTCATCATGGTGCCCGAGAACGCCGCGATGATCAGCGCCTTCGCGCGCTATGCCAACGGGATTGCCGGGACCGACGCCTTCATGCCCGACGACATGAAGGGCGCCCCCGAACTGGTGATCCCGGCGGAATTGGTCGACGCGGGCCACTTCATCCCGACCTGCAGCCCGAAAGCGCAGGAATACATCACCGCGATCTGGACCGAACTGCAGAAGTAAACGCTTCTGGCTTCGGCATGGCGGGGGGGGTTTCCCCCCCCCCCCCATGCCAGCGGCTGCTTGAACCAATGGCGCAGCCGCTGGCACACCCGTGGGATATTTGTGGAAGAGAAAGTCATGCTGGAGTGGTCCGCCACGGCGCTGTCCCTTGCAATCCATGCCCGCAAGGTGGCGCCGTCCGAGGTAATGGCGGCCTGGCTGGCGCAGGTAGAGGCGGTGAACGAGGCAGTAAACGCTGTCGTCTCGCTGCGCGACCCCGATGTGCTGATGGCTGAAGCGCGGGCATTGGATGATCAGCCGCCATCGGGCTGGCTGCACGGAATTCCCTTTGCGGTCAAGGACCTGGTGGCGACTGCGGGGCTGCGGACGACCTGGGGCTCGCCGATATGGAAGGACCACATCCCGACCAACGACGATCTGGTGGCCGCAAGGCTCCGGGACGAAGGGGCGGTGATTGCCGCCAAGACCAACGTGCCGGAATGGGGCCAGGGGTCGCATTCCTTCAACCCGGTCTTCGGGGTCACGCGGAACCCCTATGACTTGACCCGCAGCTCTGGCGGCTCTTCGGGTGGGGCAGCGGCGGCTCTGGCGGCCCGCATGGCCTGGGTCGCGGACGGGTCCGACATGATGGGGTCCTTGCGCAACCCGGCGGCCTTTTGCAACGTCTACGGCTTTCGCCCGACATGGGGCCTTGTCGCGCAGGATGCAGGGGGCGACACCTATCTTGACACGCTCTCGACCGAGGGCCCGATGGCCCGCAGCGTGGAAGACGTGGCGCGGCTTCTGATCGTGCTTGCGGGCGAGAACCCCGAGGCTCCCTTCCCCCGCGCCGTGCCGGATGTGGTGTCTGGTCTCGACCGATCCATCCGAGGCTTGCGGATCGGCTGGCTGGCCGATTGGGGCGGGGCCTATGCGATGGAACCGGGCATCCTGGACGCCTGCGCCGCCGGGCTGTCGGTGCTGGAGGAACTCGGGGCCAAGATCGTCCCCCTGCCCCCGCCGTTCCCGGCCGAAAAGCTCTGGTCGTCCTGGGTGACGCTGCGGACGATGCTGAGTGCGGGCTCCAAGCGGGCATTGGCCGAAGATCCGGCCAAACGCGCGTTGACCAAGCCGGAAACGCTGTGGGAAATCGAACAGGGCTTGGGGCTTACGGCGCAAGCGGTCTATGAGGCGAGCGTGATCCGCAGCCGCTGGCACGCCCATGCGGCGCGGCTGTTCGACCGGTTTGATGCGGTTGTCCTTCCCTCGGCGCAGGTCTGGCCCTTCCCAGCCGACTGGCGCTGGCCCCAGGCGATCAACGGCCATCCGATGGACACCTATCACCGCTGGATGGAGGTCGTGGTGCCCGCCAGCCTGATCGGCTTGCCCGCGCTGTCGGTCCCGGTCGGCTTTGGCGCGCAGGGCTTGCCGATGGGGATGCAGATCATCGGCCGGTCGGGTGACGATGCCCGCGTGCTGGCCATAGGGCAGGCCTATCACCGGGCGACCGAATGGCCACAGCGCCGCCCGCCCTCTCTGGCATCGGCGGTCGGGTCGCGCTAAGGCTTGGCCAAAAGGGAGGCGATGATGATCCTGGGGCACATCGGGGCACGCAAGGGGTCGAAGGGCGTGCCGGGCAAGAACTTCCGCATGCTTTGCGGCAAGCCCTTGATCGACTGGTCGCTGGACCAGCTGTTCGCCAACCCGCGGGTGGGGGCGGTCGTCGTCTCGACCGATGACGAGGCGATCTACGAACACGCCGTCAAACGCGGCGCGCTGAAGATCGGTCTGCGTCCGGCCGAGCTTGCAACCGACACCGCGCCGAAATGGGGGGTCTGGCAGCATGCGCTGGCGGCCAGCGAGGCGATGGTGGGTCCGGTTTCCGCCTTCCTCGACCTCGACTGCACCTCGCCTTTGCGGCTGCCCGAAGACGTCGATGGTGCGCTGACACTTTACGAAATCGAACATCCTGACATGGTCATGAGCGTCTGTGAGGCGCGGAAAAATCCATATTTCAACCTTGTCGAGCCTGACACCACCGGTGCGCTGCATGTGTCGAAGCCATTGCCTGGCGGCGTCTGGGCCCGGCAGGATGCGCCGGTGGTCTATGAACATGTGGGCCTGGTCTATGTCGTGAACCCCGACTACCTGCGCCGGGCGAAGACCATCTACGAAGGTCGGGTCATCCCCTACGTCATGCCCGCCGAACGCTGCCACGACATCGACACGCCCTACGACTTCCGGTTGGTCGAGTTCCTGTTGTCCGAGCAGCTGAACGACGGGGTCATCAAGGCTTGAGCAGCGGCTCCAGCGCGGCCAGCGTCCGCCGGGTCGCCCCGGCATGTGCGGTCATGAACGCAGTGATCGCCGAGGGCGGCGGATCGGGCCAGGTCAGCACATCCTGCACCAGCTTGTCGGCGGTCGTCTGACGACAGACCCCGGCGGCGATCGCCTCGGCAGCCGGGTATTCGATGGTCTGGATCTGCGGCCCGACAAGCACCGGAAGCTGCAGGGCCAGCGGCTCGATGATGTTGTGCGATCCCTTGGGCTGGAACCCGCCGCCGACCACCACGCGGTCAGCCAAGGCAAGATAGAAGTACATCTCGCCCAGGGAATCCCCCAAAAGGACGTCGATCGGCGCCTGAGACTGCTGCACGAACTTGCGGCTGAACCGGGTGCTGCGGCGGTCGAAGAGCACCCCCTTCTCGGCCAGCATCCGCGCCACGGCATCAAAGCGTTCCGGCGCGCGGGGGATCAGGATCACCAGTGGCGGGGTGCGGACGGACAGGATCTCACGTGCGGCGCCAATGAACAGGTCTTCTTCGGCCTCGGTCACCGAGGCGAAGGCGATGACACGGCGCGGGCCAAGGCCCGGGCGCAGGTCCCTTGCGGCGGCCAGCAACGCGGCTGGGATCGGCTGATCAAAGCGCAGTTCTCCCGTCACCGTGATGTTCTGCACACCCACCGAGGCGAAGCGTTCCGCCTGCAGGTCGGATTTGACGAAAGCTCCGGCAAAGCCGCGCATCATGGCGGGCCGTAGCCCGGACCGGGCGTCGCGCGCCATCGAGTCGCTTGGATACTGGGCGTTGCACATGAAAAGGGGCACACCCGCGCCCTTGGCCGCAAAGATCATCCGGGGCCAGATCTCGATCTCCAGCACCAGGCCCAGCTTGGGTCGAAAAGCCTTGAAGAACCCGGCGTAAGCCCATGACGTCTCGAACGGAACCCAGACGGCCATCAGACGGCCCTGCGCGATCTCGGCTGCGAAGACCTGTTCCGCCTCGCGCCGCCCGGCAGGGGTGAAATGGGTGGTCACCACCCTCTCTCCCCGGTCCAGCAGCGCCCGCACCAGCGGCACCGCAGACCGCATTTCTCCCAGGCTGACCGCATGGACCCAGACCGCGCCGGGCAATCCGGCCGCGTGGCGGCCAAAGCGTTCGGACAGATGCTGGCCGTACACCGGGTCCTTGCGGCCGCGCTTCCAGAGGTAGACCAGCACTGCAGGCAATCCCAGGTGCCACATGAGCGACCACAGTCGCAGGAAGGCCCAAAGCTTCATTCCAGCCCCCCAAGCGCAAGCAGATCACGCGCCAGCGGCACCAGTTCCCCCTGCGCCGCGTCGGACAAGGCCTTCGCCCGAGCGGCCATTGCGGAATGGTCCGCGGCCAGGGCCGCCCCAAGCGTCCCGGCCGTCACCTGCAGCGCCGCGTCAGCATGCCCCATCCGGGCATAGTCGGCTGCAAAGTTGGCGACATGAGGGCCATGCAGGATCGCCGAGCCAAGTGCAGCGGGCTCCCATGGGTTATGCCCTTCGGTTGCGCCAAAGCTGCCGCCGATCAGGGTCGTCGGGCTAAGCCGATACCAAAGACCCATCTCGCCCAGCGTGTCGACGATCCAGACATCCGCCCCGGGCCCCTGCCCCGCACTGCGGCGGGTGGCGGTCAGACCTTGGGCTGCGACCTGCACGGCAATGTCTGCGCCGCGCGACGGGTCACGCGGGGCGATGAGGAGGAGCAGGCGGGGCTGCACCGCGCGCAAGGCGGCCAACGCGACCGCTTCATCTTCGCCATGCGATGATGCGAGAAGCACCACCTTGCGACCGGCAAGGGCCGTTTGCAGCTGCTCCAGCACCTTCGGATCGGCCGCAAGCGGTGGGGCCGCAGCCTTGAGCGAGCCGGTGACCCGGACGTCGCGTGCGCCAAGATGCTCAAGATGGCGGGCCGTACCCTCATCCTGCGCCGTGATCAGCGCAAAGCGGGCCAGAAGGTCGGCGAACAACCGTGCCCCGCGCTGGCGGCGCGCGAAGGCGTCGGCATTCATCCGGGCGTTAACGAGGGCCAGCGGAATGCCACGCCGTGCCGTGGCCACCACCGCGCCCGGCCAGAGGTCCTGCTCGGCCCAGACCGACAGCGCCGGGCGCCAGTGATCCAGAAACCGCGCCAGATAGCCGGGTGCATCCAAAGGCAGGAACTGGTGTCGGGTCCGGGGCGGCAGGTTCGCGCCGAAGACCTCGGCCGACCCGCGGGTGCTGGACGTCACCAGAAACTCCAGCCCCGGCGCCTGATCCGCCAGCGCCGCGATCAGCCCGCGCAGCGCCAGTGTCTCGCCCAGACCCACCGAATGCAGCCAGACCAGCGGACCATCGGGGCGCGGCAGACTGGGCTCGCCCAGCTTTTCGCGCCAGCGGTCGGGCAGTTCCTTGCCCCGCGCAAGACGGCGACGCAGGACCGGGCGCGCGACAAGCGGAATGGCATGGCTTGCCACGAGATAGGCGCGCAACGCTGGTCCGGTCGGGGCCGGCGTCGGATCAGTCACGGAATGCCTTTTGCAGGCTCTGCTGCCAGAAGTCCGGCCGGGCCAGGACCTCGACAAACCGCTCGGCGGCCGAGCCTTTGCCAAAGCCTTCGTGCTGCTCGGCGGGGCGACCCCAGTGGCTTTGCAAGAAGTCCAGGATCACCGCGCGGTCGCTGGCCTTGCACGCGATGACCGATGGCGCCTCGGCCCGGTTGGTCTGGCGCGTGCCCACATCCAGCGAAGGCAGGCCCAGGAACGGCGCCTCGCGCACCCCCGCGCTGGAATTGCCGACCATGCAGGCGGCGTTCTTCATGAGTTCAGAGAAATGCGCGAACCGCATCGAGGGCAACACCCGGAACCGCGCCTTCGGCAGGCGATCCAGCACCGCGAATATCTCGGCCGAGCCGGGGTCGTTGTTCGGCGCGATCACCACGAAATTGCGCCCCGACGCCTCCAGCGCGCCGAAAAGATCCGCCGCCTGCGCGCCGATCGTATCCTGCTCCGAGGTCACCGGATGGAAGACCGCGATGCCATAGTCGGCGAACCCGATGTCATACCGCGCCCGCACCTCATCCAGCGAGACACCCGAGGGCCGCGCGTGGAAGTCGAGTTCCGGCGAGCCGATAGTGTGGATCGTCTCTTCCGGTTCGCCCAGCGCCATCACCCGCCGCGCCGCCGCCTCGGACGACACGAAATGGCAGGCGCACAGCTTCGAACAACAATGCCGGAACACCTCGTCGATGGTCCCCGAAACCTCGCCCCCCTCGACATGGGCCGAGCGGATGTAGTTCGTCGCCGCCACCAGCGAGGCCGCCAGCGCCTCGATCCGGTCGCCGTGGATCACGATCAGATCCGGGCGGTTTTCGGTGACATAGTCGGAAAACCCCATCACGGTCTTGGCCAGGATCACGTCCTGCGGATCGCCCGGCCGCTGGTTCAGGAACTCGTGCACCCCGACCCCGGACATCCGCCGCACCTCGTTCACCGTCAGACCATAGCGGTCCAGCATATGCATCCCGGTGACAAAGAACATCACCCGATGCCCGGCATCGCGGGCCGCAGCGGCAAGCGGCTCCATCTTGCCGAAATCGGCGCGCGTGCCTGTGAGGAAAAGGAGGTGGCGGGTCATCTGGCTTTCGGCAAACGTTGCACGATTTGGTAACCGGAGGTATGGACAGGATGCTTGAGCATGTCCAGCCGGAAGCCAAATGGCCTGGTACCGAGGATCGCAGCTAGTCCTACGGCCTCAGGCTACATCCTTCCGCACGAACAATTCGACGGTGCCGCCCATGGGCTCTGGGTCCCTGATCAGCCCTTGCCGCTCCATTGAGACCCGAACTCCATCAAGCTTGTCGGCCGAGACACGCTTGGGGTGCATCTCGATCACTACGGCCCGCAGGCTGGTAAGGTCCATCGCCGGGATCAAATCGACTTCGCCACCCTCGATGTCACAAATCAGAACGTCGGGGCGAAAGCTGGCAATCACATCGTTTGCGCCTTCCGCCGGAACCGACACCGTCTTGTGACGGGTGCTTCCTGCATGGGGCACTAGCGAACTGACGGCAAAGACGCGCGAGACGTGGAAATCGCGCGTTTCACCTGGGACAGCCGTAGGCACCAGCACCGCGTGGCGCAGTTCGACATTCGTTACGCCATGCCGCTCCAGAAACTCCCTAGTGTCCCGCAGCAGGTTGGCATTGGCTTCATACGCCAGGATGCGCCCCTCTGGACCGGTCGCCCGCGCGGCAAGCGCCGTTACCACTCCCAGCCCGGCACCGAGCTCGATGATCCGGTCACCGGGGCGCAAAGCCCGCCACAAGCCGTCGATCTCGGGCTTTTCATAGACATTCATCGCTATGCCCATGACGATTTCCGCACTGATCCCCTCGCGATTCAGTGGAATGTCGAGATCGGCGTATCGCATCGTCGTCTTCAGCCCCAGCAGGCGGATCGTTTTGACCTTTATCGCCAGCCAGACACGCCACACTTCTCGCCGGATCTTCCATAGGGGGGGCAAGCTCATTCGGTCGTCTCCTTGGTGGCACCGCATGCTGTCAGGCGCGAGGTCTTGCTCGCGGAACGGCTGCATCCATATCCTGACACGGGCCACAGGTATAGGCCTACCTCCCGCTCGAGCGGGGTGTCCGCTCACTGCGACGTGCCGGCCCGATCCGAACCCTCAGCCATACGCGGCGGCACCGTCTCGATTGCACGCATTTCGGCCAGCACCTCCGGAAATGGAGCCGGAATGTCACCCGCATCAATCGCCAGCAAAAGTTGGGTGCGCATCTTGATCTGGACGGTACCGAATTCCTGTCCAAAGAACGTCAGTCGGCTCTTCTTTACGAAAGGCACCTTATGCAGATGGAATGAAGCATAGGGAAAACTTGCATAGCTGCTGCGTCGGCGCAGGACTTTCTCGATATGTTTCAGGGCCTCATCGCGCCAACCGTCGCGCTGAAGGTCACCCAGCAGAAGCAGATCGCGCTCGGCTTCGAACTCCGGGTCAGTATAGGCACCATACACTAGAGTCTTGACCAGGAAGTCGTGGTCTTTCAACCGGATCGCAGCGCAGGCAGTCTCTGCGTCGATCAGACCATGGACCGAATAGCCGGCCTGTTCCAGGACGCCCGAAAAGCTGCGTTCGCCGCGATAGACGGCGTTGAACTTGATCGACGAGACCCGGTATTCATCCCAGAAGCGGCGGAATGCGTCACCTTCAAGAACCAGACGGTTCAGCAGATAGAAATAGCTTTCCAGAAACGCCGGTCGGGTTCTCGACAGGCTTCGGCGTTTCTGCTGCCCGTGGATCACAGCACCGACCACGTCGCCTGTGCTGGCCTCCATCCGGTCCAGGAATGTATCGTTCGGCCATACCGGATACCAGACGCTGTCGTTGAGCACGATCAGCCTTTCGGGCCTGATCCCTTGATCACGAAGCCAAAGCACACCATCGCGATATCCGCCAAAATCGTAGCCGTAGTTCGGGCGTATCACCACGCGCCACGCCCGCGCGGTCAGCGCCGCAAGATCCTCCGGCGCAAGTTGTCCATTGGATACGACCAGCGGTGAATAGCCTTTCGCCGCCAAGTGGTCACAGGTCAGGCCGATAGTAGGACTTACCCCGCGTGGCTGATAGATCAGGAAAAGCGCGACCTTTTGACCAAGAGGCAGAGCACCGGCGTGCACCTGCAACAACTTGACTCGATTCCGGTCGTGCCGCCGCTGGATGAAGGGTTCGTAGATCCGGCCGATGCCAGCATGCAGCATCTGTCGGGTTCGGTCCAGTTCGCGGTAAACCTTCCAGAACGGCGGCATGGCCATTGCCTAACCTAGATCCCCCCACTTCAGCTGCGTGTTCCGCGTCACCGCCCGATTCAGCCTTTTCCCCACAACCTTGTCGAAATCATAGGCCGCGATCTCGCCCGACCCCGGGCGGCGGGCCCAGATGTCGGCCTCGGTGATGACATGCCCCTCGGCAAGGTCGCGGTCGGCCACCACGGAGCCGCGGGCAAAGCGGTAGACGTCCTCCTCGGGGGCCGACCGCTGTTTGGGGTTGTTCGCCGCGATCCAGATTTCCTTGGACCTGTCGATCAGGAACCGCAGTTCCGCCGGGTCCATCGAGTTGATGATGTCAGGCCCCTTGCGATAGCGCGTGTCGGTGTAGTGCCGTTCAAGAATGCAGGCCCCCAGCGCCACTGAGGCCAGCGCCATTTCCGGCCCGATGGAGTGGTCGGAAAAGCCGACGACGGCCTTCGGGAACGCCTCTTTCAGGTCGGTCACGCCCCGCAACGACACGATCTCGGCCGGGCTGGGATAGAGGTTGGTGCACTCCAGCAGCGCGTATTCTATGCCCGCCTTGTCCAGAATGTCTACCGAAGCGCGAATGGTTTCAATGGTTTGCATCCCTGTCGACAGGATCACGGGCTTGCCCTTCCGCGCGATGTGGCGGATCAGCGGCAGGTTGTCAGCCTCACCCGAGCCGATCTTGTAGGCCGGCACATCCTGCGTCTCCAGCCAGTCGGCGGCGGCCCGGGAAAACGGAGTCGAGATCCAGATCAGCCCCAGGCTTTCGGTATAGCGCTTCAGCTCCGCCTCTTCGTCCAGCTTAAGCGCGCAGCGTTCCATCACATGCCAGATCGAGACTTCGGCATTCGGCGGGAAGATCGACTTCGCCTCTTCGGTCATCTCGTCTTCGATGATGTGGGTCTGGTGCTTGATCATCTCGCAGCCCGCACCGGCCGCCAGCCGCACCATTTCCTTGGCGACGGCCAGGTCGCCGCCATGGTTGATACCGATCTCGGCGATGACAAGCGGGGGGTGGCCGGGGCCGATCTCGCGGTGGGCGATCTTCATTGCGGGTCTCCAAAGGCTGGTCCCCGTGCTGCATGAGCCCGCCGCGCCTGTCAAGACGAGGGCAGCGAGAGGGGGTGTCATCCAAGCGGATAGCGGACCAGCACCTCGTACTGCGGGCCTCTGGCGGTCAGATGGCTGCGCCAGAGGGTCAGCTCGGTCACCTCCCAGGGTTCAGACCTGAAACCGGAGCCCAGGGCCACCGCCCGCTCCAGGCGGGCCACGTCGGCCGGTTCGGGCGTGGGAAAGCGGCCCAGGGTGACATGCGGCATGAACTTGCGGCCATCGACCTCGCATCCGGCGCGGCGGGCGATGGTTTGCAGCTTGGCCTGCAGATGGGACAGCGCGGTAGATGGCGCGACACCGGCCCATGCGGTATGCGGCTTTGCCTTGCCGAACAGGCCCAGCCCCTGCAGCGACAGGGTGAAGCGCGCCTCACGCAGCGCCTCGAACCCCTCATGCGCGGCCTCCAGCACCGGCTCGGGACAGGTGCCCAGAAAGACCAGCGTCAAATGCAGGTTCTGTGGTTCGACCTTGCACGGCAGGGGCAGCAGGAACTGCTGGACCTGCAAGGCCCCGCGCACGGCTTGCGGTAGGTCGATCCCGATGAACGCCCGGATCATCGCCGCGCCAGCATCGCCAGCCGGTCGCGGATCTCGGTCCGTACCGGCCCTTCGCGCGGGACATCCAGGAGAGTCGTCCACATCTCTGGCTCCGGATCGGGTCGGCCGCCCCCACCCCAGCCAAGGCCCCGCAGCACCTCTTGCGCCACGTCGGGCAGGCGATCCGGCAACTCGCGCCCCGACAACAGCCCCCAGATCGCCGTCCAGAGCCGACCGACCGACCACGGATTGTATCCGCCCCCACCCAGGACCAGGACGCGCGGAGCCAGCGGCAGCAGCGCCCGAACCGCCTCCAGATACGCCAGGTTCGACAAGGCCAGCCGCGACAACGGGTCTTCCCGCAGGCTGTCCGCCCCGCATTGCAGGACGATGACCTCGGGCCGGACCTCGGCCACGCGGGGCAGGATCAGCCCCTCAAGCACCGCCCGCGCCTCGCTGTCGTTATAGCCCTTCGGCACCGGCAGGTTGAACGCACTGCCGCCCGCCCGATCCTCCAGTGCGCCGGAAAACGGCCAGCGCCCCTCTTCGTGGACCGAGATCATCCGCACCTCCGGATCCCCGGCAAAGGCCAGTTCCACCCCGTCACAATGGTGCGCGTCCAGGTCGACATAGACGATCCGCCCCAGACCGGCCCGCTGCAGGACCTTGATCCCCAGTACCACGTCGTTCAGGTAGCAAAACCCGTTCGCCCGCCCCGGCAGCCCGTGATGCGTGCCGCCGCCCGGCACATGGATCACCCCGGGCGTCGCAGACAGAAGCTCAGCCGCCAGCATCACCCCTCCGGCCCCGGTAGCCGGGCGGCGATAGATCTGCGGGAAGACCGGGTTAGACAGGGTGCCAAGGTTGAACCGCTGCCGCATGTCGGCAGTCGCCTCGCCCAGGGTTTCGGCCTCCTGCAGGGCTGCGATGTAGGCCGGATCATGCCACAAAGCCAGGGCCGCAGGCTTGGCGCGCGGGCTGGTGCGAAAGCGGTCGCGCGGCAACCAGTCCAGCGCCCGGGCAAGGTCCATCACCGTCGACACCCGTGGCACCCGCAAAGGATGCCTCGTTCCATAAGACGAGCCCCGGTAAATCTCGGACCCGATGAACAAGGGGATCGCCACAGTCCCGACCGCAGCGGGCGGCGGCGTGACGATCATTCCAGCAGCGCCTCGATCCGGCCCGCGATGGCGGCACTTTCCGGGGCGACCGGAGCGCCGAAGGTCGCAACAACTGCACCGTCCGGACCGATCAGCACCTTGTTGAAGTTCCAGCGCGGGACAAAGCCGACCTCTTCCTTCACCCAGGCATAGAACGGATGCGCCTCGCCCCCGCGGACATGGGTGATCTCGGTCATCGGCAGGGTCAGATCGAAGGTCATGGCGCAGTATTCCTTGACCGCGGCCTCGTCGGCAAGCTCCTGCTCGAAGTCGTTCGACGGGACAGCGAGGATCAGAGCCCGATCACCGAACCGGTCGTGCAGCGTCTGCAGCCCGTCGAACTGTCCGGCATAGCCACACAAGGAGGCGGTGTTGACCACCAGCACCGGCTTGCCCCGCCAGTCGTCAAGGTCGATCGCCCCGCCGTCGATCGAGGCAAAGCGAAACCCCTCCCCGGCAAACGCCGGGCCAAGTGCAAATCCTGCCACCAGGCTGACCAGAAACCGGATCATGTTGCCCCCTTTTGCATCGCGCGGCGCATCGTCAGATAACCCGGCCCACGTTTGCGTCAACTTATCCTGATTTCCCTGTGATTTTTTCCACGCTCGTGCCATATTCCTGTGGAGGGTTACGAGCAGTAGGCCAGTTCCGGGAAACGGGCGGCCAGGTAGGCGTGAGATGGGTTGGCAAGACAAGATTCCGGCGTACAGCGCCGGTCCTGGAAGTGCGAAGTTGCAATATGGTGCTCTGTGCTGGCGTGAAGGCGGCGACGGGGTTGAAGTGCTTCTGATCACCAGCCGCGACACGGGCCGTTGGGTCATCCCGAAGGGCTGGCCGATGCCCGGTCTTGCCCCGGAAGCCGCCGCCGCGCAGGAAGCTTGGGAAGAGGCGGGCGTGAACGGCCAGATCAACCCCTGCTGCATCGGGCGTTTCGGCTATCAGAAGTGTCTGTCGGTCAGCACGACGATCCCTTGCGCCGTCGCGGTCTTCGGGCTGCGCGTGAACACTCTGGCGCCCACCTTTCCCGAGGTGAAGGAACGCCAGCGCAGGTGGTTCCCGCTGGCAGAGGCGGCCGGTCTGGTCGCCGAACCCGAACTGTCGCAGATCATCGCGGGCTTCACCCCGCCCGAGGGTGGTCGTCCCGCCCCGATTGCGGCCGAGGATGACGATGCCGGCCCCGACCCGCGCCCCAAGCAGGGCAAGGGCCGCGGGCATTGACCTTTCGCCGGGCCTCATTACCTAGGGGCTGACTTCCATGCGGGCGGGCACAAGATGATCCGATACAGTCTTCGTTGTGCCGCGGACCACGGGTTCGAAAGCTGGTTCAAGGGCGACGAGGCCTTTGCTTCATTGCAGGCGGCGTCGGTTGAGAAGGGCCTGATGGCCCCCGCTGTTCGCCCCGCACGGACGGCCGCTGCCGCGCAGCCCGAGGCGGGCGGTCGGCCCGACCTCTCAGCACCCGGCTCCGAGCTTGAGGCCAAGCTGGCCGACCTGCGGCGGCAGGTCGAAGAGAATTCGGAATACGTGGGCATGAACTTCGCGGCCGAGGCGCGGGCGATCCATGCCGGGGACGCGCCGGGGCGGCCGATCTACGGCGAGGCCAAGCCCGACGACGCCCGCGCGATGATCGAAGAGGGCCTGCCGGTCGCCCCCTTGCCGTTCCTGCCTGCCCGCAAGGTCAACTGACCCAAACCTGTCCACGGTGGACAAACGGCGTGATCCAAGCAATATCAATGTGTTGGCCGCGGACGTTTACCGTTTCTCAACACTTGCCCAAGGCGGGTTTCCCGGCAGTCTCAGTAGATGTACCGGATCTGTTCGGTCCAGAACCGTTCCATCCGCTTCAGCGACATGTTGATCTCATCCATGCCCGAGGCGTCGATCAGCGCGCGGCGTTCGATGCCTTCGGCGTGGCGGGCGAAAAGGTCGGACAGCATGCCCCGCACGCTGCGCCCCTTTTCCGTCAGCCGCACGCGGACCGAGCGGCGATCAATCTCGGACCGCTGGTGGTGCATGTAACCCAGTTCCACCAGCTTCTTCAGGTTGTAGCTGACGTTCGAGCCCTGGTAGTAGCCGCGCGACTTGAGTTCGCCCGCCGTCACCTCGTTCTCGCCGATGTTGAACAGCAGCAAAGCCTGGACCGAGTTGATCTCAAGGATGTTCAGCCGTTCGAATTCATCCTTGATCACGTCCAGCAGCAAACGGTGCAGCCGTTCCACCAGGGCAAGGTTGTCAAGGTAGCAGGACAGGAACGCCTTTTGCGATCCATCCAGCACCGGGGCGTAATGCGTCATACCATCTCTCCACCATTCGGACGGGGACAGAATCAGCACAAACCGCAAACATTCCGTAAACTTGCGAAGAACTTCGCCTATCTTGCTGCCTTCAACCGCTGCTCGGAGAAGGAGATGATCCGAAGCAAGAGCGGGGCCAGAGCCTGAGGCGGCGCCGATTGGCCAAGAATCCAGGCCATCAGGTCCTGATCGTTCTCGGCCAGAAGATCGTCGTACAGCGCAAGATCAAGCGCCGACAGGTCCGCCAGATGCGCGTCGGCGAAGGGGCCCAGCACCAGGTCCATCTCCTTGGTGCCACGCCGCCAGGACCGCATCGTCATGCGCTTGAGGCGCGCTTCATCGGTTTCCACGGTCCCTGCCCCCTGCCTTGTCCGTCACGCGGCCTTGCGCATCGCCTGACGCATCTGGCGTTCCACTTGCGCCAGTTTGTCGGCCAGCGCAATCGCTCCGGCGCGCAGCCGCTGCAATTCGGCCAGCGCCTCTTCCGCCTCGGCCGTCAGGGGCTGGGGCGCTGCGTCCGGTGACTGCAGCCCGTCGCCTTCGGCCGTCAGCAGCCAGGTCAGCGACACATTCAGCATCCCCGCCAGCATCTGCAGCCGGTTGCCGCGCGGCTCGGCCAGGTCTTCCTCCCAGTTCTGCAGGGTCGTCAGCCGCACGCCCAGCCTCTGGGCCAGGTCCTCCTGCGTCAGACCGGCCGCTTCGCGCGCGCCTGCCAGCCGGTCGCCGAAGGTCGCCACGTCCGCCGCATACCAGCTGGTCTCGGAGCTTGAATCCGCCATCACGCCTCTCCTCTTTCGATATCGCTTGTGTCGGTTGGGGGGTCAGCCTAAGACCTGCAGCCGAAAATCGCAAACCGCCCGACGGAGTGTATCGCAATGGCCTTCCTGTCCGACACGCTGGCGCGGGTCAAACCCTCGCCCACGATCGCCGTTTCGACCAAGGCGCAGGTGCTGAAGGCCGAGGGCAAGGACGTGATCGGCCTTGGGGCGGGCGAGCCGGATTTCGACACGCCGGAAAACATCCGCGAGGCGGCAAAGCGCGCCATCGACAGTGGCAAGACGCGCTACACGGCGGTGGATGGCATCCCCGAACTGAAGGCAGCGATCTGTTCCAAGTTCCTGCGCGAAAACGGGCTGACCTACACGCCTGCCCAGATTTCCGTGGGCACCGGCGGCAAGCAGATCCTCTACAACGCGCTGATGGCGACGCTGAACCCCGGTGACGAGGTCATCATCCCTGCGCCTTACTGGGTCAGCTACCCGGACATGGTCCTGCTGGCCGGGGGCACGCCGGTGCCGGTGGTCGCCGGGATCGAGACCGCCTTCAAGCTGACGCCTGAACAACTTGAGGCGGCGATCACGCCGAAGACCAAGTGGTTCATCTTCAACTCACCCTCGAACCCGACCGGGGCGGGCTATACAAAGGCCGAATTGAAGGGGTTGACCGATGTCCTGATGCGGCATCCGCATGTCTGGGTGATGTCGGACGACATGTACGAACACCTGGTCTTCGACGACTTCGAATTCTGCACCCCGGCCGAGATCGAGCCCGGCCTCTACGACCGCACGCTCACCTGCAACGGTGTGTCGAAGGCCTATGCGATGACCGGCTGGCGGATCGGCTATGCCGGCGGCCCGGTGGCGCTGATCAAGGCGATGGGGACGATCCAGTCGCAGTCGACCTCGAACCCCTGTTCGGTCAGCCAGCATGCCGCGTTGGAGGCGCTGTCCGGCCCGCAGGACTTCCTTGCCGACTGGCGGCGCGTCTTCCAGGGGCGCCGCGATCTGGTGGTGTCGATGCTGAACCAGGCCAAGGGCATCCGCTGCCCGAAGCCGGAAGGGGCGTTCTACGTCTACCCCGACATCGCCGGCTGCATCGGCAAGGCCACCCCCGCGGGCACGGTGATCTCCAACGACGAAGTCTTTGCCACCGCCCTGCTCGAGGAAACCGGCGTCGCCGTGGTCTTCGGGTCGGCTTTCGGCGTGTCGCCCAATTTCCGCGTCAGCTATGCCACCAGCGACGAAGTCCTGCGCGAGGCTTGCGCCCGCATCCAGCGCTTCTGCGCCAGTCTCGTCTGACGGCAGGGTTGACGTAACCGCTGCGCTATTGAAGGAATGGCAGGGTGCGCGGCGGGGTTGTCCCGGGCCGCGCTGGCAATGGACTGATGAACGATGACCGCTGACCTTCCCGACTACTACTTCCGGGTGCGCGAGAACGGTGCAGCGGTGTTCCGTCTGGGGACCGAGAACCGCCAGCGCCGGATCGAGATGGACGAGATCGCCACGGTCAACGTGAAGAACGGCAACATCAAGCCGCATGGCGAGGTGGAGCTGACCGAGGCGGACCGGGCGGCGATTGGCGAATGGCTGGCCGCGCGGCAGGCCCAGCTGGCGATGCGCGAGGTCGATGACATCCTGCGCACGGTGGATCATCTGAACCTGACGACGCAATGGGCGCAGTCCCGCGCGACGGATGCGCAGCTGGATGCGGTGACGGATCAGCTTTTGCTTGCGATGCACGACCTGCGGACGATGCTGGTGCGCCGGAAGGCCGACCGGCTGACAAAGGACTGATCAGCAGGGCGGGATGGTCAGACCGCCTGCGGGCATCGGGCCAAGGTCCGTGACCTGCCCCTGCCGAACCCGCATCACCCGGGTCCAGTCGGTCGAGGCGAGGATCAGTTCCGGGCCCTGCCCGCAATCACGCACCCCGCCCGAGATGAAGTCGTCGCCGATCCGGTGGTTGGTCAGGCCGGGAAGGCGGAGCGTTTCCACCAGCCGGTCGCCCTCCGGCCGGACGAAGACCAGTTCCTTCAGGAGATGCGGGCGGTCGACATAGGCGATCTCGACCAGGCCATCGCCGTCGAAGTCGTCGATCCCGGCGGGGGCGAGCCAGCGGCTGGACTGGCCGATGAAGGGGGTGGCTGCGATTTTGCCGTCGGGGCCGTAGACGGCAAGCGAGGCCCCTTTGGCGAGGTCGGTCTCGACAACGACGACCTCGGGGGCGCCGTCGCCGGTCACGTCGGCCAGGCGGGCCTCGATATCCTCGAAGACCCGGGTCTCGGGCAGAGTGATGGTGAAGGATCGGGAGCCGACCTTCAGGCGCAGTCCGCCCCACTCCAGCGCATCGCCAAGCACCGCGTGATCGTAGCGGTCGGTCGGAAGGACCAGCGTGGCTGCAACAATCGGGCCGTCGGTTTGCGCGGCGACCGGAAAGGCCAGCGCCACAAGGGTTGTGGCGATGGCGGCTGACCGCATCAGATCTGCTTTTCCGGCATCTGCACGCGCAGGCCGTCCAGCGCGTCCGAGACCTTGAGCTGGCAGGTCAGGCGCGAGCGGGCGGGGTCGGGCCGCCAGGCGAAGTCGAGCATGTCGGCTTCCATGTGGTCCTTCTTCGGCAGCTTGTCGACCCAGGCCGGGTCCACATAGACGTGGCAGGTCGAACAGGCGCAGGCGCCGCCGCAATCGGCCTCGATCCCCGGAATGCCGTTGTCGCGCGCGCCTTCCATCACGGTCAGGCCGTTTGCGACCTCGACCACGTGTTCCTTGCCGCTGTGTTCGACGTAAGTGATCTTCGCCATGTCTGATGCTCTCCCGGGATCGTCAGACGTGACATAGGCCAGCGCGCGGCGATTTGCCAGAGGGAGGCGGGCGAGTTGAGAGGCTTGCTTCATCGCGTCAATGTTCTAGTATTGTTCTCATGACCACGGTGATTACCCCCTCCCAAACCTCCTCCCGCGCATCGGCTGCGCGAAACGGATCATGGCCGCGCCCACCGCGCGCCTTGCAGGCCGCGCGGCTGGGCGAGCCTCCGGCAGGGGCGCGGGTGACGGTGGCGGGGCTGGTGCTGGTGCGGCAGCGGCCGGGGACGGCCAAGGGGGTGATCTTCGTCACGCTGGAGGATGAGACGGGGACGGCCAACGTCGTCGTCTGGGCGAATGTCTACGAACGCTTCCGTCGGGCGGTGATCGCGGGGCGGCTTCTGCGGGTAACGGGCAAGCTCCAGCGCGAGGCGGGGGTGGTGCATGTGGTGGCGGACCTGATCGAGGACCTGTCGCCGCTTCTCGACCGGCTTCTTGACCCCGGGTTCCGGCATGACGGCACGCGGGCGGGTGACCAGCCGTAGCACCGGGAGCCAAATTCCTTAAGCAAGGAACTTGTCAAATTTCTTCCTCAAGAAATTTGGCGGCGAGGAAGACCCCGCCGCCATTGCAAAGCTTGAAACCGCGGATCAATCCTCGATCGACAGCGCCACAAAGCGCGGGTCGCCGCCGCGGCGGACGAGGAGAAGGATCGACTTGCGCCCGGCGTCCTTCGCTTCCTTGATGCGGTCTTCCAGGTCCTGCAGGCGCACGACCTTCTGCTGGCCGACCTCGGTGATCAGGTCGCCCTCGGTCAGGCCCTTGGTAAAGGCCTCGGACGCCTGATCGACGGCGACGATCATCAGCCCTTCGGCCGAAGGATCCAGCCCCAGCTTCGTACGCATCTCGTCGTCCAGCGGCGCAAGGGTCAGTCCCATCGTCTGCATTTCCTTCGGGCCGACATCCGCCGGGGCCGAAGCCGGCATCGTCACCGCTTCCGCCTCTTCCCGGCGGCCAAGCGTGACCTGCAGCGTTTCGGTCTTGCCGTCGCGCAGCACGATCACCGGCACCGCCTCGCCGATCGGAGCATCGGCCACGCGGCGGGTCAGATCGCCCGCGTCCGACACTTCCTGCCCGGCAAAGCGGGTGATTACGTCGCCCGCAACGATCCCGGCATCCTTGGCCGGACCTTCGGGCACATCCGACACCAGCGCGCCCGACGCCACCTCAAGGCCCATCGACTCGGCGATCTCGGGCGAGATGTCCTGGATGCGCACACCCAGCCAGCCGCGCCGCGTCTCGCCGAATTCCTTCAGCTGGTCCACGACCTTGGTCACCACGTTCGACGCCATCGAGAAACCGATGCCGATCGACCCGCCGTTGGGCGACAGGATCGCGGTGTTCACGCCCACGACCTGACCGTCCATGTTGAACAGGGGACCGCCCGAGTTGCCCCGGTTGATCGCGGCATCGGTCTGGATGTAGTCGTCATAGGACCCCGACAGCTGGCGCCCGCGGGCCGACACGATACCGGCCGAGACCGAGAAGCCCTGGCCCAGCGGGTTGCCCATCGCCATGACCCAGTCGCCGACGCGCATCAGGTCAGAGTTGCCGAAGCTGACGAACGGCAGCGGCTTGTCGCTTTCCACCTTCAGAAGCGCGATGTCGGTCTTGGGGTCGGTGCCGATCAGCTTGGCCTTCAACCGCTCACCCGAGAAGAACTCGATCTCGATCTCGTCGGCGCCTTCGATCACGTGGTTGTTGGTGACGATGAAGCCGTCCTCGCTGATCACGAAGCCCGAGCCCAGCGCTTCGGACCGCTGCGGGCCGCCCGGACCGGGGCCGCCGAAATCATCGAAGAACTCTTCGAACGGGCTGCCTTCCGGCACCATCGGCATGCCGTCGGCGGGGCCAGCCACCATGGCACTGGTCGTGATGTTCACGACCGAGGGGCTGATCGTTTCAGCCAGTTCGGCAAAGCTTTCAGGCGCGCCGAAGGCCTGCACCTCGTTTGTAGGTGCGACACTGAGACCAAAACCCAGGACCAGCGCCAGAAGCGGGCTGGAGCGCAGGGCAGCGCGAATTGAAGGGGTGAGGTCGGGCACGATGCGAACTCCTGTTCATCGGGTCAGGCGGGGGTGGCACTGCAACAGAGCTTTCCCGTCGCTGCTGAACAAACAGTTAGTGAAAGGTCCCTGCAATGCAAACCCCGTCGCGGCGCTTCAAAGGGATGTGAACGCAATTGTCACGCCGCAGCCGAAAGTCCGACCGATCAGCCTGGCTGGACCAGCCAGATCAGCAGAACGCCCACCGCCAGTGCGCCCAGGCCGATCAGCCGCCGCTGCTCGACCGGCAGCCCTGTGATGAACCGCAGCGCGTCCTCGATACGACGAGGGGCCAGTGCAAGCACCAGCCCCTCGATCGCCAGCACCAGACCCAGTGCCAGAAAGACCCAACTCATGGAGACGCCGGGGCCCCTTCGGCCGGGGCCGGCGTGGTCGGCCCGACCGAGGCCCCGCTTGCGCGCCCCGCGTCAGAGCGCAGATAGTCGAAGAACTCGCTGTCGGGCTGCATCACGATCGAGGAATTGCCGCCCTTGAGACTGGTCTCATAGGCCGCAAGCGACCGAATGAAGGCGAAGAACTCCGGGTCCTGGCCATAGGCTTCGGCGAGGATGCCGTTGCGTTCCGCGTCAGCCTCGCCGCGGATCACATCCGCCTGGCGCCGCGCGTCCGAGGTCAGTTCCACCACCGTCCGGTCTGCCGAAGCCCGCACCCTTTGCGCGGCTTCGCCACCCCGGGCGCGTTCGTCCGCCGCTTCGCGTTCGCGTTCAGCCCGCATCCGGGCAAAGGTCGCTTCCAGGTTCTGCTCGGGCAGGTCGGTGCGGGTCAGGCGCACGTCGATCACGTCCACGCCCAGGGCCGCGCCTTCACGCTTGGCGATGGTCAGGATCTGGTTCATCAGCCCGGCGCGGTCCTGTGACAGCACCTGTTCCTGCGTCGCGTTACCCAGCACTTCCGGGATCGCCTGGCTTAGGATGTTGCCCAGAAGCTGCTGGGCGCGTTCCTCGCCAGCCGTGCCGACCGACTGGCGGAACTCCACCAGGTTGACGATGCGCCAGCGGGCGAAGGCATCGACCACCAGACGGCGGTCCGACAGCAGAGTGACTTCGATGGGCTGGGTCTGCAGGCCAAGGATGCGGTCCTCGTACAGCACGACGTCCTGCATCAGCGGGATCTTGAAGCCAAGACCCGGGTCCTCCTTGACCTGGACGACCTGGCCGAACTGCAGCACCAGCGCCTTTTTCCGTTCGTCGACGATGAAGACCGAAGACAGGACCACCACCAGCACCACCACGAAGGCGGGAATAAGATACACCGCGCGCATCAGTTGCCTCCCCCGGTCGTACCGGCCCCTTGGCTGGGCGTCATCCGCCCCAGCTCGTTCAGCGGCAGGAAGGGCACCACGCCCTGCCCCGCTTCGCCACCCGAAACGCCGTCGAGGATGACCTTGTTCATGCCGCCAAGCACCCGTTCCATGGTTTCCAGATACAGCCGCCGCCGCGTGACCTCGGGCGCCTTCACATATTCGGTGAAGACCGAGATGAAGCGCGCCGCTTCACCCTGAGCGCTGTTCACCGCCTGGGCACGGTAGCCCTCTGCGTCTTCCATAAGCCGTGCCGCCTCGCCTCGGGCACCGGCGGTGACCTGGTTGGCATAGGCGTCGGCCTCTTTCTCAAGCCGGTCGCGTTCCTGCTGCGCGGCCTGCACCGCGCGGAAGGCGTCGATCACCTCACGCGGGGGCTGGGCGGTCTGCAGGTTGACACGGATCACGGTGATCCCGGCGCTGTAGCTGTCCAGCGTCGTCTGCACTGCCGTCCGCAGATCCGAGGCGATGACGCCCCGGTCGCGGTTGAGAATGGGCGAAAGTTCCGACCGGGCGATGATGTCGCGCATCGCGCTGGAGCTGACTGCGCGGATCGTATCCTCGGGGTCGACGAGGTTGAACAGATACTGCTCCGGGTCGGAAATGTTCCAGACCACCTGGAAGCCGATATCGACGATGTTCTGGTCGCGGGTCAGCATCAGGCCGCTGTCGTTGTTGCCAGCCACGGTGCCGATGTCGGTCGTGCGTTCGCCGGTGACCTGGACCTTTTCATAGGTCACCACAGGCCAGGGCGCGAAGTTCAGGCCGGGATCGCCGACGCCCGAGCTTTCGCCAAGGAACAACTCGACCGAGCGTTCTTCCGGCCGGACGGTGTAGAAGGACATGAAGGACCAGACCGCGATCAGTGCCAGGACGCCAAGGGCGATGCCCTGCTTGGTGAAGACCGGGCCGCCTGGATCGCCGCCGGGCCCGCCGGTGCCGCGATTGCCGCGCCCGCCCATCAGCACGCGCAGCTGTTCCTGCCCGCGCTTCATCAGCTGGTCGATCTCGGGAATTTGCCCCCCGCCCTGACCGGGCCGCCCGCCGCGACGGTCGTCGTCGTCGTTGTTGCCCTTGCCGCCCCGGTCGTCCCCGCCCGAGCCGCCACCGCCGCCCCAGGGACCGCCACTACCTGCCATTGATCGAACCTCTTCCAGAACTTTTCCCTAAGCTGGTCATATCCAGCCGGAAATCAACCCGTCGCGACCGCCTCTCAGGCGGTTCGCACCGGTTTTCGCATTGTCACCAGCTCTTCCGCCATCGTCGGATGGACCGCGCAGGTGGCGTCGAAGTCCTCTTTCGTCGCGCCCATCTTGATCGCGATGGCCGCAAGCTGGATCATCTCGCCTGCTTCGGGTGCGACGATATGGCAGCCGAGGACCTTGCGCGAAGCCTGGGAGACGATCAGCTTCATCATCACCCGGTCCGGTTTGCCAACGAAGGCGGTCTTCATCGGGCGGAACGCGGTCGCGTAGACCTCGATCGGCTCCTGCGCGCGGGCGGCTTCCTCGGACAGCCCGACCGAGCCCATCTCGGGCTGGGTGAAGATGGCCGAAGCGACCAGCTGGTGATCAAAGGCTGTGGGCTTGCCGCCAAAGATCGTGTCGGCGAAGGCATGGCCCTCGCGGATCGCGACCGGGGTCAGGTTGATCCGGCCCGTGACGTCGCCCACGGCAAAGATCGAGGGAACAGCAGTCTGGCTGAAACGGTCCACCGGAATCTCGCCGTTGCGACCAAGCTCCACCCCCAAATCCTCCAGCCCCAGCCCTTCGGTGTTCGGACGGCGGCCGGTGGCATAAAGGACCAGGTCGAACTCGGCCTCGCTGCCGTCGGTCGCCACAGCGCGGATGCCCGCCCCGGTCTTTTCCAGCCGCATCACGTCGGTGCCGCAGTGAATGTCGATGCCGCCCGCGCGCATCGCGTTCGAGACATGACCCCGAGCCTCGTCGTCAAACCCGCGCAGGATCTGCGCGCCACGGTAATACTGGCTGACCTTTACGCCCAACCCGTTCAGAATGCAGGCGAATTCGCTGGCGATATAGCCCCCGCCCACCACCAAGGCGCGCTTGGGCAGGGCGTCCAGATGGAACATCGCGTTCGAGGTGACGGCCAGGTCCGACCCCGGAAACTCGGGCACGAACGGCCGTCCGCCGGTCGCGACGAGGATGTGCTTGGCGCTGAACTCCTCGCCCGAGGCCAGCCGCACCCGATGCGGATCGACCACCGTCGCCCGCGCATCATGCACCGTGACGCCCGCGTTCTTCAGCGTGTTGCGATAGGCGCCCTCCAGCCGGTCAAGCTCGGATTCCAGCCGCGCCCGGAAGGCCCGCCAGTCAAAACCCCCGGCCTTGATGTCCCAGCCGTAAGCCTCGGCCTCTTCGATCACTGAGGGGAATCCGCTGGCGAAAACCATCAGCTTCTTCGGCACGCAGCCTCGGATGACGCAGGTGCCGCCCATCCGGCTTTCCTCGGCCAGCCCCACCTTCGCGCCATATTCGCCCGACGCTATCCGCGCCGCCCGCACCCCGCCCGAGCCGCCGCCGATGACAAAGAGATCGTAGTCGAAGGTCATTTTCCGCCGTCGCTTCTGATTGCTTCGGGACCTTGCGTAACTGAACTTCAGGTCGCACGAAAGACCGCAAAGGCTGGAACCAAAATGCAAGACACCCGACGTGGTTACCGCCGGGTGCCTTCTTCAAGCTTTGATCAGCTCAACTGATCGCGATCAGTCCAGCGTCGAGGCCCAGGCAGCCGCCAGACCAGGATAGTAGCTGGTGGTCAGGTTGTTGCGCTTGCCGGTCGAGGCGCCCAGGGGGATACGAACGCCGATCGCGTAGAAATTGTCATAGCCGCTGTCTTCGGTGTTCGCGATGATGTCCATCGTGCGATAGGACAAAGTGCCGATGACGCGATCCGTAACCTGATAGTCGACCGCAACACCCAGCGCCCGATAGTCGCCTTCGTCACCGTCATCTTCGAAGATGTCGGGCGAGTTGCCCTGTTCGAAGTCGGCAGTCAGCGTGAACTTGTCCACGTTGGCCGAAACACCGACCCGCTGGAAGCCACCGATGAAAGCCACGTCGCCTTCATCACCAACCATGTCCGCGCGACCGATCTGCGCGAACAACGACACGGCGCCCATCTCGTACTGGCCTTCGATGCCGTAGAGCTTTCCAGAGACATAGTCGTTGCCCGACGGGGTGTCGTCGCTCTGGAATTCGTTCCGACCAATGAAGGCACCAGCGTAAGCTGGGCCAAAGTTGCGACCGAAGTGCAGACCGATGGTGCGCGCGCCTTCAGGAGCGTACTCGTCAAAGTCCTCGTCTCCGATGCTGCGACGGTAGATGCCGATGTCTCCGAACACCCTCCAGTCGCCGATGTCGACGCCCGCCCAACCCGAAAGCTGGTACGCAGTTTCGGACAGTTGTTCGTCATCGTCATCCGAGCTGAGGAACGGTGCGTTGCCGTAGGACAGGGCGACTTCGCCCTGGAATTCCTGGGCATGCGCCGCTCCTGCTGCCAATAGCAGAGCGCCGGCGGCAACAATTTTCGTTTTCATTATCTTCACCCTTTGGTTTTACGGCATGATCCTGCGCAACGGCATGATGATCGATCACAGGATGGAAACAACGAACGTTGCGCTTGGAGCAAAAATTAGCACTGAACTGTCACATCTTCGAAAGGAAATGTGTGATTTCTGCAAGCGATGCAGTTGATGTGGCATCCGGGCAACGACCCAATGCGGGTATCCCCCTAGTCGAGATCGGCAAAGATGTTGCGGCTTTCGGTCAGATCGACCGCGCCGTTCTCGATCCGGCCCGAGTTGATGTCGCGCACGGTCACCCGGCCATCGCCCTGCCCGATCACCACGATGTCGCAGATGTCGATGAAGAGCCCGTTCTCGACCACGCCCGGGATCTGGTTCAGGACCAGGGCCAGCTGCCGGGGATTGCCGATCCGCTTGAGGCTCAGGTCCAGAAGGTAATGCCCTTCGTCCGTCCGCAAGGGTGCGTCGCCCACCATCCGCAGGCTGACGTCGCGGTTCATCACGTCCAGGCTGTAGAGCGTCTCCTCGATCAGCGCCTTGGTGGTCTGCCAGCCGAAGGGGATCACCTCGACCGGGAGCGGGAAGGCGCCAAGTTGTGCCACTTCCTTCGCGGCATCGGCGATCACGATCATCCGGTCGCTGGCGGTCGCCACGATCTTTTCCTGCAAAAGCGCCGCGCCGCCGCCCTTGATCAGGTTCAGGTTGGCGTCGAACTCGTCCGCGCCATCAATGGTCAGGTCAAGCCACTTCACATCGTCCAGCGCCACGACGTGCAGCCCGCTGGCCCGCGCCAGGTCCGCCGTCCGCGTCGAGGTCGCAACGCAGGTCACCTGCAGCCCTTCCTCGCGCACGCGTTCGGCCAGGCAGCGCACCATCCAGGCCGCAGTGGACCCCGTCCCGAGCCCAAGCTTCATCCCGGTTTCGACGAAATCCACCGACCGCCGCGCGGCAACGTATTTGGCCTGGTCGATGGGTGAAAGCTCGGCAGCCATGACGAAATCCCCTGTTGGTTGCCCCGGAATAGCGCAAAGACTGCCATAGGGCGAGAGGCTTCGCACGGAACAATCCGCAGGGAATCGGGAAACGCTGGGCTCAGCCGGCCTCGGACGCGGCGGCGGCGGCGGCCTCGATCTCGTCGACCGACAGGGCGGCATTGCCGTCGCGGTCCAGCGACAGAAGGGCCCGCAGCATGGTCGCTTCCTCTTCGCCCAGGGCGCGCAGACCGGCGGCACGGGCGTCCGCCGTCATCTCAGCGGCGTCGACGCGACCGTCGCCGTCGAGATCCGCCGCACGGAACTGCCGCTCCAACCGGCCCCGGCCCTGGGCGCTGGCCGCGCGCTGGGTGACCGCAAGTTCATCCCCGTCCAGCGCGCCGTCGGCATCAAGGTCCATCGCCAGCATCCGCCGCAAGGCCGAAGCCCGCCCCGCCGCCCGTTCCAGCGCGATGTGATCCTCGATCCCGGCGGCGGTCAGCCCGTCCGGCCCGCCGAACCCGGCGATCAGGTCCGTCATCTGGGCCGCAAACCGGTCAGGGTCGCGCGCTATCGCCTTCTCCAGCCCGGTCTCCTGGGCCAGGGCGGGCTGCGCCAGTGCCAGCACCAAGAGCCCCATCCGCATCATCGCTTTCCGCATTTCGTCCTCCTGCCGCGATCCGACGGCAGCCTTGCCCGGACAAGGTTGACAGGCGGTTAACCGAACTGCGTGGAAGCAGCGTCGATGCGCTGCAGAGGGTCGCTTTTTTCGCAGCGATGTGCCCAGAGTTGCGCAAACCTGCGCCACGCCCAGTCGAAGGTCGACGATGTACACGCTGCACTACGCCCCGGACAATGCCTCGCTGATCATCCGCCTGGTGCTGGATGGCGCGGGCATTCCCTACCGGACGGCGCTGGTGGACCGCAGGACGCGCCAGCAGGACGGCCCCGCCTACCGCGCGCTGAACCCGACCGGGCTGATCCCGACGCTGGAGACGCCGGTCGGCCCGATCTCTGAAACCGCGGCGATCCTCTTGTGGCTGGCCGACACGCACAAGCTGGGCCCTGGACCGGCCGACGCGGACCGGCCGGTCTTCCTGAAATGGCTGTTCTTCCTGTCGAACACCGCCCATGCCGACCTGCGCTCGATCTTCTATCCGCACCAGTATGCCCCGGCGGATGCCCATGCCGCGCATCTGGAAATCATGTCGGCCCGGATGCTGGCCCATTTCGCCCTTCTTAACCGGGCGGCAGAGCTGCACCCCGCGCTTTTTGCACCGGGACGACCGCTGGGGGTCTACACCATCACCCTGGCTCGCTGGGCGGCACTTTATCCGGTGGACAGCCCGCGCTGGCTGGATCTTGCCGCCTTCCCCGCCCTAGCCGCGCTGGCCCGCGCGCAGGAGACGCGTGTGGAGACCCCGGTCATCGCCCGGGCCGAGGGACTTGGCCCCCATCCCTTCACCCGGCCCGAACAGCCGAACCCGCCAGAGGGAAGCGTGCTGTGACCCTGGTGCTCTATCATTGCCCGGACTGGGCCTCGCAGATCATCCGGCTTGCGCTTGAGGAGCTGGACCTGCCCTACGAAATCCGCCCGATGGACTGGGACGCGGGCGATTTCGACGACCCGCGCTTTCGCGCGCTCAACCCCTTCGGACTGATCCCCACGCTTGAAACACCGGCTGGCCCGATCTTCGAGACGGCCGCGATCCTCCTCTGGCTGAACGCCCGCCACGGCGGACTGGCCCCGGCTGCGACCGACCCCGCCCATGCGGCGTTCCTCACCTGGCTGATGGTCGTCTCCAACACCGTCCATCCGACCGTGATGGCGCTGATACACCCCGACCGCCTTGCCGGAGCCGAAGCCGCGGGCGAGGCGGGGCGCCTGGCTCTGGAAAGACTGACCGCACAAGCCGGGCATCTGGAGAGCCTGATCACCACGCATGCCCCCGTGTGGCTGACCCCCGCGCAGCCCGCTTTGGGTCACTACCTCGGCATCCTTCTGCGCTGGGCGATGTACCTGCCCGAAGACCGAGGCCAGCGCTTCAGCCTCAAGCCGTTCCCGGCGCTGACCGCTACCCTCGCCGCCCATGAGGCAACCGCCGCTGCCCGCCGCCTGTCCCGTGCCGACAACCTTGGCACCCACCCCTATACCGCACCCGAGGCCGCATGACCCTGACCCTGCACCACGCGCCCGACTTCGCCTCGACCATCGTCCGCTTTGCGCTGGAAGAGCTGGAATTGCCCCACACCCTTGCCATCGTCGACATCGACGGCGGTGCGCTTACCTCGCCCGAATACCGCAGGGTGAACCCCGTGGGCCTGATCCCGGCGCTGGAGACCGACGACGGCCCGATGTTCGAAACCGCGGCGATCCTTTTGTGGCTGGTGGACCGGACCGGCCGCCTTGGTCCCGGCCCGCAGGACCCGGATCGGGGGCCGTTCCTGTCCTGGCTCTTCTTCACGTCGAACGCGCTGCATCAGGCGGCCTTGGCGATGTTCTACCCGCACCGCCCGGCGGGCGAGGCGAACAGCGCCGCCGCGCAGGCCGCCGCGCAAGAGCAGATCGTCGCGCGCCTCGGCCTCGTCGAGCAGCTGATCGCCACGCAACCGCCCCGCTGGCTGTCCGCAGACCACCCCGGCGTGCTGGGCTACTACATCGGCGTCCTCGTGCGCTGGCTGATCCTTTTGCCGCCCGCGCCCTATGGTATCCGCATCGACGACTTCCCACATCTGAAAGCCGTGCTTGCCGCACATGAGGCGCGCCCCTCTGCCCTGCGCGTCGCGGCCTCTGACGGCCTTGGCCCCACCCCATTCACCAATCCAGGTAGCTGATGTTCCTCTCCGTCTTCGACATGTTCAAGGTGGGCATCGGCCCGTCCTCGTCCCACACGATGGGCCCGATGGTCGCCGCCGCGCGCTTTCTTGACGCGCTGCGCGCCTCGCCCTTCCACTTCCACGGTCTCAGGGCGTCCCTGCACGGCTCGCTGGCCTTCACCGGGGTCGGTCATGCCACGGACCGGGCCACGATCCTTGGCCTCGCGGGCTTTGCGCCCGACACCTACGATGCCGATAAGGCCGAGGCGGTGCTGGCGAAGATCAAGGAGACCAAGGTGATCGAGGCGCCGGGTCTTGGCACGCTCGCCTTCGATCCGGGCCGCGACCTTGTTTTTGACTACGGCCCCGCCCTGCCCGGCCATGCGAACGGCATGATCCTTCGGGCCACCGACGCGCAGGGCGACGTGATCCTGGAGGAGACCTACTACTCCATCGGCGGCGGCTTCGTCCTGACGGCATCTGAACAGGCCGACTCCGGTGGCGCCAAGGCCAAGGCACGGGCCGATGTGCCCTATCCTTTCGAGACCGCTGCCGAAATGCTGGAGATGGCCCAGAAGTCCGGCCTGACCATCGCCCAGATGAAACGGCAGAACGAGCTGAAATTCCGCACCAGTGCCGAACTCGACGCCGGGATCAACCGCATCTGGCAGGTGATGAACGACTGTATTTCCAGGGGCATGGAGGGGACCGGCATCCTGCCCGGCGGCCTCAAGGTCCGCCGTCGGGCCAAGGGCATCCACGACGCGCTTCTGGCCGAGCGCGGCCTGAACCTGACGCCACCGCACACGATCAACGACTGGATGTCGCTTTACGCCATGGCGGTGAACGAGGAAAATGCCGCCGGCGGCCAGGTCGTGACTGCCCCCACCAACGGTGCCGCAGGCGTCGTGCCGGCTGTCCTGCGCTACTACCTCGACCACGTCCCGGGCGCGACCACTTCCAAGGTCGCCGACTTCCTCCTCACCGCCTCGGCCATCGGCGGGCTCTGCAAACACAACGCCTCGATCTCCGGCGCCGAATGCGGCTGCCAGGCCGAGGTGGGCAGCGCCGCCGCCATGGCCGCCGCAGGCCTTGCCGCCGTCCTGGGCGGCACACCCGAACAGGTCGAAAACGCCGCGGAAATCGCGCTTGAACACCATCTCGGCATGACCTGCGACCCGGTCAAGGGCCTCGTCCAGGTGCCTTGCATCGAAAGGAACGGCCTTGGCGCGATCAAGGCGGTCTCTGCTGCCTCGCTGTCCCTGCGTGGCGACGGCCAGCACCTCGTCTCCCTCGACGTCTGCATCGAGACAATGCGCCAGACCGGCCGCGACATGCACGAGAAGTACAAGGAAACCAGCCTCGGCGGCCTTGCGGTCAACGTCCCGAACTGCTGAATACGCGGGACGCCTCCGGCGGGAGTATTTGGAAAAGGGCAAATCCCCTTGCCCTTCTTCAAATACTCCGGGGTTTGGGGGGACCCCAACCACCGAGGAGGAGGCGAAGCCCGACGACGAGACAAAAGACTTGCGCGTCAGCGCTCATTCTGAAACCCGCCCGCACCCCAGCGATGTCGCTTTCAGGCTGGCACCAACCCGGCCCAACGGCTAGGCAGTTGCCATGACCCGCGACACCACCCTCCAGGGCGTTCTTCTGATGCTCGCCTTCTGCGTGATCGCGCCGCTTCTGGACGTCGCCGCCAAGCTTGCCGCCGAGAATGGCATGCCGGTGGGCCAGGTCACCGCCGCCCGTTTTGTCGTGCAGACTGCTCTCATGCTGCCGGTGATGCTGATCATGCGCCTGCCCTTCCGGCTGGACGGCCGGGCGCTTGGCTACACCACCCTGCGCGCGCTCTTCCTGCTCGTCTCGACCTTTGCCTTCGTCTCGGCGATCGAATTCATGCCCATCGCCGATGCCCTGGCAATCGTCTTCATCGAACCGTTCATCCTGTTGATCCTGGGGTACTTCCTCTTCGGCGACCAGGTCGGCCCGCGCCGGATCGCCGCCTGCGCTGTGGGTTTTGTCGGGGCGATGTTCGTGATCCAGCCCTCGCTTGCCGCCTTCGGACTGGTGGCACTCTGGCCCCTGGCCACCGCGTTCCTCTTTGCTTTCTACATGCTGGTCACCCGGGCGATTTCCGCCTGGATGCACCCGGTGACCATGCAGTTTCACACCTCCTGGACCGGCCTTCTTCTCTGCCTTCCCATCATGCTCCTCGCCGATGGTTCCGGCATCACCGCGCTGGATCCGATCTGGCCCAGCGGCTGGAACTGGCTCTGGCTCTTCGGCGTGGGCTTCTGGGCCGCCGTCAGCCACATGTGCATGACCTATGCGCTGAAATTCGCGCCCTCGGCGACGCTTGCCCCACTCCATTACTTCGAGATCGTGACGGCGGTGATCCTGGGCTACCTGATCTTCGACGACTTCCCGAACCGGCTGACCTGGATCGGCATCGCGATCATCGTCTCGTCGGGTCTCTACATCATCCACCGCGAACGATTGGCCGCCCGGGCCAAGGCGCGCGAGCCGCGCATCACGGTGCTGACCGAAGCGCCCTGATCGCCGCATCCAGCCGCCGCCGCGGCAGGATCACCAGCATGCCCGGCCGATCAAACTCCAGCACGACCCGCCGCGCCACCACCCGGTTCGAGGTGCCGATCATCCCGTCCGGGGAAAAATTGATTCCGTCGATCGGCCATTCCAGACCGACGCTGGTCCCGGTGACCGGCGCCATCGGGAACAGCGAGAACGCATCCCCCGGCACAAGGTCGAACTCCAGCCGCAAGGGGGCGGCAAAGGCAAAATCCTTCGGTCCGATCAAGAGACAGCGCCGCTCGGCCCGGTTGACCAGGGTCGAAAACGCCGCAAGCCCGTGGTCCAGCCGTGCGCCCGCAAAGCCCAGGGCCAGCACCAGCGGTGCCTCGATCAGACGCAGGGCCTTGTCGAAGTCGGTGGTGACCTGATCCGCCACAAGATGTTGCCGCGCCTTGGGAATTGCCCTGCGCGCCGCCTCCGAGATCGAGTCCATGTCCCCGATCACCGCATCCGGAGTGACCCCCAGTTGCAGCAGCCGGTCTGCCCCGCCGTCGGCCGCCACAGCCACCGGCGCGCGCTTCAGCGCCAGCGCCAGGTCACGTGAGTTGATCGGCCCCCCTCCGGCAAGCGTTACACCGTGGGTTGACTGGACAATCGGCGAATTCATGTAAGACTGTATCCAATTAAGGCAGATTCCGTGGGGTCCGGCCACAATCAATCCATCAAATTACCCCGGTCTGTCCATGCATTAGGACGGTGCGGACGAGTATCGTGTGTCGACCAAGGCGAAAGGCTGTAAAGTCATGACTACTGAAAGCAAGATCCTGACCGTTTCATACGGGACTTTCAGCTGCACGTTGGAAGGCTTCGAAAATCCCTTCGATACGATGAAGGCGATTGCCGAGTATTTCCGCGACCTCGCCGCGCAGGACCGCCACTTCGGCGCTGAACCGCCGCCACCGGATGCCGCCATGCTGCACCGCCTGGCCGAGCGTGAGGTGTCGCGCCTTGCCGCCGCCGGGCAGCGTGCCGAGGCCCCGCAGACCGAGGCTCTGGCCGAAGCTCTTGCCGATGGGCCCGCCGAACCCGCCGTGACCCCACGCATCCTTCTCAACCAGGTGGCTCGCCGCCAGTCGGCCGAGGTAAAGGGACCTGATTACGCGGTCGAGGAAGACGGCACCACGCCCGAACCCTCGCTGCAGGATGTCATCCCGGACGGCGTTGCGGCCAAACTGGCCCGTATCCGCCGCTCGGTGAACCCCGCCGCCGCAGACCTGACCACCCCGGCCTCGCCGTTCCTGGCCGAGCCGCTTGAAACCGATGCCGAGCTTGCTGCCGACATTGATGCCGATGCCAGCGCTCCGGCTGCCGATCTTGCGGGTGAGAGCTTCGAAGCGATCCCCGAGGACCGCCCGGACGTCGCCGCCCGCCTTGGCGCGCTGATCGCGGATGACGAACCGGCCCTGACCACTGAACCCGTGACCGAAGATCTGGTCGAAGACATCGCCTTCGAGGATGTGAGCTTCGAGGAAGTGAGCCTTGACGATGTGACTTTTGAGGACGTCAGCCTTGAAGCAGCTGCCGAGGACGCAGTCGCGGCGAATGATGACTGGCTGGAAAGCCCCGCGCCTGCCGCCGAAATCGCGGCCGCCGGGCAAGTCGACGAGACCGCCGAAGACTTCGTTCCCTTCGCCGACGAGGCGGCAGACCTGCAAGAGACCGCCGCCGACAGCGAGGATCTCGCCGATCTCGCGGCGCTTGACGGCGTAAGCCTTGACGATGTGGCCCCGGACACGGCGGTCGACGCACCGCGGCTTGAGGACGATCCGCAGTACTTCGACAGCGAGATGGAGCTTGAGGCTGCGCCGTCCACCTCCGACCTTGCCTTTATCGCGGAGGACGAAGGTGCCGCGCTGGAACTGGCAGACGTCGCCGAAGTTGCCGAAGTCTTCGAAGTTGCGCAGGAACCTGCCGCCGAGACAGACATCCCTGCCGAACCGACCGAGGTCGAAGCCGCGGCCGTCGCCGATGCCGAAACGGACCTGGAAAGCGCCAAGGCGAAGAAACGGACGCGCCGTCTGAACTCGCGCGTGGTGCGTCTGCATCCCAGCGAAGAACCGAACCGCGATCCGTCGGCCACGCGGGTCATGGATGGCCAAAGCGAGTCGGACGAAATTGCCCGCCTGATGCAGCAGGCCGAAGAGGTGATGGCGGAAGAAGCCAACCGTCGCCGGCAGGAAGCGCTTTCGCATCTGAAGGCCGCCGTGGTTTCCACCGAAGCCGACCGCGCCGATCTGGACTACGAGGCGCCGCGCCTCGAAAAGAACCTGAATCCCTACCGCGACGACCTGGCCGAGGCGATCCAGCCCGACGAGCCCGCCGCTCCGGAAGCCGCGCCCGAAGTAAAGCCGACCCGCCGCAAGTCGGTCAGCATCCGCCCGCAGGAACGTCCCGGCACGATCCGTCCGGGCATGATCAGCCCGCCGCCGCTGGTTCTCGTCTCGGAACAGCGCGTCGACCGCGTCGCCCCCGCTGCCGCTCCTGCGCCCGCCTCGGCACCGCTGGTGTCCCCGTCGGCCCCCGGCATCGGCACGCCCAATCCCGATGGCCAGCCGATGGTCGCCATGCGGACCGGCCGCCTTTCCGGCGCGATCGGCGCTGGCGCGGCCCTGGCTACCTCGGCCGCACCCGCCCGCAACATCGTGCTGGACAAGCCGTCCTATGGCCCTGCCACCGACGCGGAAGAGGATGAGGATCTGGCCGAAGACAGCCGCGAGATCGACGAGAACGGCCTTGCCGCCTTTGCCGAAAACGTCGGTGCCAAGTCGATGGCCGAAATGCTGGAGGCCGCCGCCGCCTATGCCACCTGCATCGAGAAACGCGCCCAGTTCACCCGCCCCCAGCTGATGCGGCGGATGATGGCCTCGGCCGGCGGCAAGCCCGTCAGCCGCGAGGATGGGTTGCGCAGCTTCGGCACGCTCTTGCGGACCGGCCGGATCGAAAAGGTGACGCGCGGCCACTACTGCCTGGCCGACAACTCGCCCTACCTGGCCGAAGCCCGCCGCCTGAGCTGACCAGCAAAGATCACGGCAAACCGATCAGACGGATGGGCCCTGCCCGTCCGTCTTTTCCGTTGCGGCCCGCGGCGCATCGGGGTCGGCCTGCCCGATGCCCCGGAAGATGAACCGGAACGGCAGCGCCCACAGGAACCCCAGCCCGACATAGATCACCAGTTCCACCAGAAACGACGGCCGCTCGATCAGCCCGACCAGCGTGACCGCGGCCACCACATAGAGCGGCAGCCCGATCAAGAGGATCACCAGCGCCCAGCGCCTGCGGGCCGTGTAGCCAAGTGCCATCCTTCAGTCCTTTCCGGCCCCCGTATGGGGCGATCCCAGTGGCGCGAAGCGCCGTGCCGTCAGTCCGCGAAGGGGTCGGTCACCAGGATCGTGTCATCCCGTTCCGGCGAGGTGGACAGTAGCGCGACCGGACACTGGATCAACTCCTCGATCCGGCGCACGTACTTGATCGCAGCACCCGGCAGTTCCGCCCAGGACCGCGCCCCGGCGGTGGTCTCGGACCAGCCTTCCAGTTCCTCGTAGATCGGCTTGCAGCGCGCCTGCGCATCCGCCGCGATCGGCAGATAGTCCAGCCGTTGCCCGTCCAGATCATAGGCCACGCAGATCTTCAGCGTCTTGAACCCGTCCAGCACATCAAGCTTGGTCAGCGCGATCCCCGAGACACCCGAGGTCGCACAAGTCTGCCGCACCAGCACCGCATCGAACCAGCCGCAGCGCCGCTTGCGCCCCGTCACGGTGCCGAACTCATGCCCCCGCTCGCCCAGCCGTTCGCCATCCGCATCGAACAGTTCCGCCGGGAACGGTCCTTCGCCGACCCGGGTCGTGTAGGCCTTGACGATCCCCAGCACGAAGTCGATTGCCGTCGGCCCGACACCTGTCCCGGTCGCCGCCTGCCCCGCGATGGTGTTGGACGAGGTCACATAGGGATAAGTCCCGTAATCGATGTCCAGAAGCGAGCCCTGCGCGCCCTCGAACAGGATGCGCTTGCCCGCCCGACGCGCCTCGTTCAGCACCTTCCAGACCGGGCCGGCATAGGGCTTGATCTTGGATGCCACCTCCATCAGCGCGGCCTTCAGCGCGACCGCATCCACCGGCTCCAGCCCCAGACCCGCCCGCAGCGCGTTGTGGTGAGTGAGGAGACGCCCGATCCGCGTGTCCAGCGTCGCCTCGTCGAACAGGTCCGCAACCCGGATCGCCCGGCGGCCGACCTTGTCCTCATAGGCCGGCCCGATGCCGCGCCCCGTCGTGCCGATTTTCGCCACCGAAGTCTGCGCCTCACGGCCCCGGTCCAGCTCGCCATGGATCGGCAGGATCAGCGAGGCATTCTCGGCCAGCATCAGGTTTTCGGGCGAAATCTCCACGCCCTGACCGCGCAGCTTTTCGATTTCGGCCACCAGATGCCAGGGGTCGACGACGACGCCGTTGCCGATCACCGACAGTTTCCCGCCGCGCACGATGCCGGACGGCAGCAGCGACAGCTTGTAGACCGTGTTGCCGATGACAAGGGTGTGGCCCGCGTTGTGCCCGCCCTGGAACCGCGCGATGACATCGGCGCGCTCGGACAGCCAGTCGACCAGCTTGCCCTTGCCCTCATCGCCCCACTGGGCACCCACCACGACGACGTTGGCCATTTGCATTTCCCCGAGTCTGGTTCAAACCCCGCGGGGTATAGCGGCAGCACCGGCTAGGGGGAACCCGTCAAATCGCCTCAGAAGTGCAGGCGCGGCATCCGCCCGCCGGATTGCAGCACCGCCCAGACCCCGGTCGCCACGAAGTCGGCGAGCAGGGCGAGGAACGGCCAGAACAGCCACCGGTTGCGCCGACCGAAAACCAGCATGTCCAAGCCAAGCAGCAAGGTTACCAGCGCAAAGGCCCCCACCCATAGCGTCGCCAGCCCCGCCGGGTCCATCAGGCGATCGGCAAGCGCCACCGGACGGCTCGACGCATCGAACCGCACCCCTTCGGGCAAAAGCTGCGCCGCATAGGGCAGGTCCAGGATGAAGGCCGCAAGAAAGACCCCGATGGCGGCCAGAATCAGACCACACAGGATAGGACCGTCCCGCCGATCCGTGCGCGCCGGGGCGTCATCTCGGCGAAGAGCCGCCTTTCCGTCATGCCAGTCCCCCCAACGGGATGAAATCCGGGCAGCCCGGCCGCACGGGACCACCCGCCGGATCACCAAACCAGCGGTCGACGCGTAAGCCGGCGGCCGTGATCGCCGCGCTCAGCTCGTCAAAGCCGGGAAACGCGATCCGCGACCGGGCCTGCCAATGACGGCCATCCGGCAGCCGGTAATGCGTCTGGTATTCGATCACCCCCGGCGCGTCGGTCTCCTCGGCCGTATTCCACCGCTCGACCATGCCGTGATCGGGATGCGCCCGGACCTCGCGCGTGGCGTCCGGTGTCCAGTCCAGCCATTCCCGCGCTTCGGGATTGCGGCTGTCGAAAAAGAACCGTCCGCCGGGCGCCAGATGCCGCGCGATGGTGGCAAGACAGGAAGCCCGGTCCGCCGGGGTCAGCAGCGTCTGGAACGCATGCCCGGTCATGACCACCGCCTCGAACCGCCGCCCCAGCTTCAACCCTTGCGCCGGGGCCTCGACCCAGGTCACAGCTCCACCACCGGCACGCGCCCGAGCCACCTCCAGCATCGCCGCTGCGGGATCGACACCCACGACCTCGGCCCCCCGCGCGGCCAGAGCCACCGAAAAGATCCCCGTGCCGCAGCCCAGGTCCAGCACCGAGCCAGCGCCCCCTACCAGCGTCAGGAACCAGTCGAAATCCGCGGGCCAGGGATTGTCCCAGTCGTAGAACCGCGCCAGTGCGGGGTCCTGATACAACGCGTCCATCGCCACCTCTTGCCTCGCCTGCCGCGAAGGCTAGCATGGCGGAACCGAAACTGGCAGGGACAGGACCATGGGCATTCTCCTCCGCTGGCTGGGCGCCTTCGTGCTCCTGGCCGCAATCTTCAATCCGACCGCCTGGAACTATGTCACCTGGGCCCGGGCGAACTGGGCCGACCAGATGCCGCTGATCGTCTTCGTCGGCCTGATCCTTGCGGTGATCGCCATGGTTTACCTGGTCGCCACCATGCGCTCCATCGGCATCCTTGGCGCGCTGGTCATCGTGGCGATCTTCGCGGCAGGGCTTTGGGTGCTCAGCGACTGGGGTTTTCTCGGCCTCGACAATTCGGCCTTGAACATCTGGCTGGGCATCCTGGTTCTGTCGCTGATCCTTGGCATCGGGATGAGCTGGTCGATCCTGCGCCAGCGGCTGTCTGGCCAGCAGACAACGGACGAAGTCGATGGCTGAGACCTTCCTCTATCTCACCCTCGGCACCAACGACCTTCCCCGCGCCGCCCGGTTCTACGACGCAGCCCTGGCACCGCTGGGCCTGATCCGTCGCGCGACCGAACCGACCGAAGTCGGCTACGGCTTTCCCGCCGACCGCCGCACAAGGCTCTGGATCACGCTGCCTTTCGACGAAAAGCCGGCCACAACCGGCAACGGCTCGATGCCCGCCCTGGTGGGCCCCAGCCAGGAGGCCGTGAAAGCCTTCCACGCCGCCGCCCTTGCCCACGGCGGCACCGACGAAGGCGCCCCCGGCCTGCGCCCCTACGGCCCTGCATTCTATGCCGCCTACGTCCGCGACCCCGATGGCAACAAGCTCTCCGCCGTCCACGAAGGCCCGGCCTGACCCCACTCCAGCAATTGCCGTTTGCCAAATACTCCCGCCGGAGGCGCCCCCGCCCGACCCAAGACCCGCGGCCCGACGTCCGTTCCGCGGCAGCGCCGCCAAGCGGGCCCTCGATGGGCCCCGAGGCGGCTCCCCGTTTCGGGAACCCCGCCTCGACACTTGCACCCCGGCCCCCTTCCGCCTAGATAGGCGCGTCAGATCTCGGGAAGCCCATGGAAAACGTCGTCCTCACCATCCACCTGATCCTTGCCCTTCTCCTGATCGGCGTCGTGCTTCTGCAGCGCTCCGAAGGCGGCGGGCTTGGCATGGGCGGCGGTGGCGGCGGGACGATGTCGGCCCGGGGTGCGGCGACCGCGATGACCAAACTGACCTGGATCTTCGCTGCGGCCTTCATCGTCACCTCGATCACGCTGACCATCCTTGCCACCCGCGGCGGCGAAGGCGGCTCGGTGGTCGACACCGCGACGACCGACGCCCCGACCGAGGGCCCCGCGACCGACCTGCCCGCAACCGGCGGCGGTCTGGCCGGCACCGACCTGTCGCTGCCCGGCACCAGCACCGGCTCGGGCGACGCGCCAGCAACCCCACCGCGCGCCGACGAACCGGCCGCGCCGGCCACGAACCCGTAATTCTACAACTGCTTGCATTGGGTCCTGGCCAAACCCGCATGATCTAGCGGGCGGCCGTTGCCTATCTTGCCGGGAGCCGCTATATCTCGGCTCCCGTGGTGCCGCGATTCCACCCGACCCGAATCGCGCCTGAAAACACGGGAGTCCCGCCTTGGCGCGTTACATCTTCATCACTGGCGGCGTCGTATCCTCTCTCGGCAAGGGCCTCGCCTCCGCCGCCTTGGGTGCGCTCCTCCAGGCCCGCGGCTACACCGTCCGCCTGCGCAAGCTTGACCCCTACCTCAACGTCGACCCCGGGACGATGTCGCCCTTCGAACACGGTGAGGTCTTCGTCACCGACGACGGGGCCGAGACCGACCTCGACCTTGGCCATTACGAACGCTTCACCGGCGTCCATGCCCGCCAGACCGACAGCATCTCCTCCGGTCGCATCTATTCCAACGTGCTGGAGAAGGAACGCCGCGGCGACTACCTTGGCAAGACGATCCAGGTCATTCCCCACGTCACCAATGAAATCAAGGACTTCCTAAGGATCGGCGACGAGGAAGTCGACTTCATGCTGTGCGAGATCGGCGGCACCGTCGGCGACATCGAGGGCCTGCCGTTCTTCGAATCCATCCGCCAGTTCATCCACGAACGCCCGCGCGGCCAGTCGATCCTGATGCACCTCACGCTGCTGCCCTACCTTGCGGCCTCCGGGGAACTCAAAACAAAGCCCACCCAGCACTCGGTCAAGGAACTCCAGTCCATCGGCCTTGCCCCCGACGTCCTCGTCTGCCGCAGCGAACACCCGATCCCCGAGCGTGAGCTGGAAAAGATCGCCCTCTTCTGCAATGTCCGCAAACAGGCCGTCGTCCCGGCTTATGACCTTAAGACGATCTACGAGGCCCCCCTCGCCTACCACCGCGCGGGCCTCGACCAGGCCGTCCTCGACGCTTTCGGCATCACCCCCGCGCCGAAGCCCAACCTCGCCCGCTGGGAGGACGTGATGGACCGCATCACCCACCCCGAGGGCGAGGTCCGCGTCGCCATCGTCGGCAAGTACACCCAGCTGGAAGACGCCTACAAATCCATCGCCGAAGCCCTGACCCACGGCGGGATGGCGAACCGCACCCGTGTCCGCGCCGAATGGATCGACTCCGAGATCTTTGAACGCGAGGACCCCGCCCCCTACCTTGAACGCTTCCACGCCATCCTCGTCCCCGGCGGCTTTGGCGAACGCGGGACCGAGGGAAAGATCAAGGCCGCCCGCTACGCCCGCGAAAAGAAGATCCCCTATCTTGGCATCTGCCTTGGCATGCAGATGGCGGTGATCGAAGCCAGCCGCAACCTTGTGGGCCTGAAGGACGCCGGATCCGAGGAGTTCGACCACGAAGCCGGTGCCAAACGCTTTACGCCTGTGGTCTACCACTTGAAGGAATGGATCCAGGGGAACCACACCGTCACCCGCAAGGCCAGCGACGCCAAGGGCGGCACCATGCGGCTGGGCGCCTATACTGCGAACCTGAAGGAAGGCTCCGCCGTCGCCCGCATCTACGGGACGACCGTGATCGAGGAACGCCACCGCCACCGCTATGAGGTCGACGCCCAGTACATCAAGGGCCTGGAGAAATGCGGCCTGATCTTCTCCGGCATGTCCCCGGACGGGAGGCTCCCGGAGATCGTCGAGGTCAAGGACCACCCTTGGTTCATCGGCGTCCAGTTCCACCCCGAGCTGAAGTCGAAACCCTTCGCCCCGCATCCGCTGTTCGCGGATTTCGTGCGTGCGGCGGTGGAGGTGAGTAGGTTGGTCTAGAAATCTGCACCACACCTCGTACCGACATCTTTCGCACGATCATTTGCGCGTCATGCCGGAAGACGTCAGTCTCTGCATTGGCAGCCTGTCTCTACTTTGTTTGAGCTATCACGAGCTCGGCCAACGTGATAGGGTTCCAACATATTCACTCCTTAATCTGATCGGTGACGGAGGTATCATATGTCTGGTTTTCGTTTTGCGTTTGCGGCTGTGATGATTGGATTGGCTGGGATAACGATGTTTCCCTCCAGCATTGGTCTTGAAAAGGTTGAAATCATAACAATAGCTCTAGTGTTATTGGCATTTCTTCCGTGGCTCTCTATTTTTCTTTCAGAGTTTTCTGCAGGCGGAATTACAGTAAAGCTGCGCGAGATTGAAAAGAAGATTGCGACCGTTGCAGAGCAGCAAGTTCGAACCGACGACCAATTGATGCAGTCAACTACGGAAAAGCAGACGGCTTCACAGCGGTCTCCTGCCGTCAAAAAGCAGGCGCAGAACCTTGAGGCACTTGCACAAAAGTACATCAAAATACGCGCGTCGCTGCCATCGAGTTCGACGCGCACTAGCAAAATGACTGATATCTTCATGGAAATGCGAGCTGCATCAAAGTCCGCAGGCCCGAACTGGGGGCAGGAAGAGCTTTGGCTTGCAGAAGATGATCCCGGGAAGAATCTGGCTGCTGTGTCTTACCTGAATGCATTTCTTGATAAGGCAAAGCCAACTCAACTTATTGCTCTGGTTGAGCGAACGAGCCAACCCTTTATTCAGTATTGGGCGCTTAGAACAATCAACAGCTATGTTCAGTCTCATGGATCAATGAACTTCTCTTCTTCGGATACGAGACGGCTCAAGGCACTGGAACGGACACTTGGTCCGACAGTTGACCGTGGAATTCTAGTTCGAAACATCAACCGGGACTTGCTTGCTTCCCAGAACCAGTGAATGGAGCAGGCTTGGGATGCGTCCCACCTCTCACTATCTTCACGTCAGCTTTGCATCCCACCGGTGCATCGTAGGGTGCGCTACAGCGCACCGCCCCCTCACCACAGACACACCACCACCGACCCATCCTCCCGCCGCAGCCACAACCCCTCGGGAGACGCCACAAACCCCCGCACCTCGCCCAGAGCCTGCAGCCAGGCCGCCTCGCGCTCCATCCGCTCGGGCTCCACGCAGGCCATTTCGGTCACGGCGAGCGGCCCGATCTCCAGCACTCCTGCATCCATCTCGGCCCGGCCGGTAAAGCGGTTGCAGCCGGTTGTGCCCTCGACGCGACCGTCAAAGCTGATCTCCAACGACACGCCCGCGCCCTCTGGCACGGCCACACCGTCGATCTCCAGCGGCACCCAGATCACGTCGGCGATCCGCCCGACCGAGATCGACACCCCATCCGCCGGGTCTCCATCAAAGACCGGTGGTGGTCCGCAGGCCAGTGCGAGGGCGGGTTGCAGGGTCATGGTCACGGCAAGGGCCAGGGGCAGAAGGCGGGGCATCGGGGACCTCCGGGTTGGTGCGATCCTGACAGGGCAGGGCAAGGCCGCCAAGGCTGGTCCTCCCCACCCTCAAACCAAAAGGCCGAGGCCTGTGCGGCCCCGGCCCCTTGGTTAAGACCACGTAAACGCCCGCGCCCAAGCCCTTGATTTCCCGAAGGTCGCAAGGGCAGTCCTGCGTGGACGGCTAGAGCATCCCCAGGACCATCGGCTCCACCTGGTGCCAGCCCTCCCACATCATCTTCAGCGCGACGTAGAGGATGATCACCAGGCCGATATAGGCGATCCAGCGGTGCTTGTTCAGAAGGCTCGCGATCCAGCTGGCCGCAAGGCCCATCATTGCGATCGACAGCGCCAGACCGATGATCAGCACCGTCGGGTGGTCCTTCGCCGCCCCCGCCACAGCGAGCACGTTGTCGAGGCTCATCGACACGTCCGCCACCACGATCTGGGTCGCGGCCTGCCGGAAGGTCTTCCGGGGTGCGTCGTCCGCGATGGCCCCGTCCTTGTCGATGTCCTGGTTGGCCAGCGCCTCGACCGCCTCGATGTCATGCTGGTGCGCCCCGGCGCGCAGTTCCTGCCACATCTTCCAGCAGACCCACAGCAGCAGGATGCCCCCGGCCAGGAGTAGCCCCACGATCTCCAACAGCTGCGTCGTGACCAGCGCGAAGCCGATCCGCATCACGGTCGCTGCCCCGATCCCGACGAGGATCGCCCGCGGCCGCTGCTCTTTCGGCAGGCCCGCAGCGGCAAGACCGATCACGATGGCGTTGTCACCCGCCAGAACGAGGTCGATGCCGATGACCTGCATCAAGGCAACGAAGCCCTCGTAGGTGAAGATTTCCATGCGTGAACTCCCGATCCGTTTCGCCGGTCCTACGCGGCTAACGCGGGCGCTTCAAGTCGGTTGCAGCTTTCCAAGCGGGGCAAAGCCGGGTAGGCAGCCGCATGCTTTCCTATCAGCACCTGTATCATGCCGGGAACCTCGCCGACGTGCAGAAGCACGCGGTGCTGGCCTGGGTGCTGGACTACCTGACCCGCAAAGAGAAGCCGCTGACCTACATCGAAACCCATGCCGGCCGCGGGGTCTATGATCTGGGGGCGGACGAAGCGGTGAAGACCGGTGAGGCCAAAGCTGGAATTGGCCTGGCCGAGGCTCTGTTTCCCGAAGGTCACCCCTACCGCCAGCGGCTGGACGAGGCGCGAGCAGCTTATGGCCCGCTGGCCTATCCCGGCTCGCCCCTGATCGCGGCGCTGGGGCTGCGCGAGACGGACAGCCTGCACCTCGCCGAACTGCATCCGCAGGAGGTCGCGCATCTGAAGGCGGCCGCAAAAGACTGGGGCGCGCATGTCTACCAGCAGGACGGCTTCGACCTGGCGCTTGCGCTGACACCGCCAACACCCCGGCGCGGGCTGATGCTGATCGACCCGTCCTACGAAGTGAAGGCGGATTACGAAACGATCCCGCGCCACATGGCCAACATCCATCGCAAATGGAACGTGGGGCTGCTGATCCTGTGGTATCCGATCCTGAAGGGTGCGGCGCACGGCCCGATGCTGCGGGCGCTGGAGGCGTCCTTTCCCGAAGGGCTTCGTCACGAGGTCCGCTTTCCCCCCGTGCGCGACGGGCACCGGATGGAGGGCTCGGGCCTCTTCATCGTCAACCCGCCTTACGGGCTGGACGAGGAGTTGCGGTCGCTCACATCCCGGTTTGCCCGTCTTTCAAACCCCGGACAGAAGCCCTAGGTTCTGCACATGATCGATCTTCTCCGTCGCCTGATGGCCCCCGAACCCGCCCGTCTTCCCGACCCGGATGCCAAGCTGGCGCTTGCTGCGCTGCTGGTCCGCATCGCCCGCACCGACGGGCTTTACGCCGCCGAGGAGGTGGAGCGGATCGACCGGGTGCTGGCCCTGCGCCATGGTCTCGACCCGTTTGCCGCGGCCAAACTGCGGACCGAAGCCGAGGATCTGGAGCGCGAGGCACCCGACACCGTACGGTTCACCCGCGCGCTGAAGGATGCCGTGGCGTTGGAGGATCGGGCCGAACTGATGACCTCGCTGTGGTCCGTGGCCCTGGCCGACGGGCTGCGCGAGGCGCATGAGGACCGGCTGATGCGACTGGTGGCAAACCTTCTGGGGCTGACGGATGTCGACTCCGCTCTGGCGCGGCAGAGGGCCGAACGGGAATGATCGCAAGCCTTGGGATGTACGATTTCGGGGCCGCGATGGCTGCGAACGATCGGCTTTGGGCGCTGATCCGGACGGGGCTGCAGGGCCGCGGGATCGAGGCGCCCGAAGCGCTTACCCGCGGGGAGCGCGCCTATTGGGACGCATGGGCTGCCCCCGATCTGATCCTGTCGCAGACTTGCGGCTACCCTTTCCGGGCCCGCCTGCACGACAAGGTCGCTTATGTCGGCACCCCCGACTACGGGGTCGAGGGCTGCGCGCCTGGCCATTACCGGTCGGTCTTCGTTGCCCGGGCAGACGATCCGCGCCAGACGCTTGCCGACTTCAACGGTGCCCGCTTTGCCTACAACGAGGGCCTGTCGCAGTCCGGCTGGGCCGCGCCGCAGACCCATGCTGCGCGACTGGGGCTGTCGCTGCCGCCACGCCTGCAGACCGGTGGGCATCGCCTGTCGGCCGCCGCCGTTGCCGAGGGCCAGGCGGATATCGCCGCGCTGGATGCGGTCACTTTCGCGCTGATGCAGGCGAACGACCCGACGGTGCGACAGCTGAAGGTCCTCGCGATGACCGATCCCACCCCGGGCCTGCCCTTCATTACCGCCCCGGGGCGAGATCCCCAGCCGATCTTCGATGCGGTCAGCGAAGCCATCGCCGCGCTGGACCCGGCGGACCGCGCTTGCCTGCAGTTGAAGGGCTTTGTCCGCCTTCCCGTGGCGGATTACCTGGCGGTGCCCAATCCGCCATCACCCGAACAGATTGCCGCGCTGATCTGATCAAATCACCGGCGCAGGAGGGGGCAACCGGCCAAATCGCCGTTGCATTGACGCAAATTCTGCTTCCTACTGCCTGACCAAACCGCTTCAGATGTAAATGCCATGCCCGATCCCGCTGCCGACACCCCGGTCATCCAGATCCGCGACCTGCACAAGAGCTATGGGCAGCTCGAAGTGCTGAAAGGGGTCGATCTGACAGCACCGCGCGGGCATGTCGTGTCGCTCATCGGCTCCTCCGGCTCGGGCAAATCCACGCTTCTGCGCTGCTGCAACCTCCTGGAGGACAGCCAGCATGGCGACATCCGGTTCGAGGGTGAGCCTGTGCGCTGGAAGGGTGAGGGGTTGGGCCGTCACCCCGCCGACCGCGATCAGGTCACCCGCATCCGCACCAACCTGTCGATGGTGTTCCAGCAGTTCAATCTGTGGTCGCACCTGACGATCCTGCAGAACGTGATGGAGGCCCCAGTCCAGGTCCTGAAACGCGACCCGAAAGAGGTCGAGGAGAAGGCCCGCCACTACCTGGCAAAGGTCGGCATCGTCGAGAAATGCGACGCCTGGCCGGCGCAGCTTTCGGGCGGCCAGCAGCAGCGCGCCGCCATCGCGCGGGCGCTGTGCATGGAGCCAAGGGCGCTTTTGTTCGACGAACCGACCTCGGCGCTGGACCCGGAACTGGAGCAGGAAGTCGTCCGCGTCATCAAGGCGCTGGCGGATGAGGGGCGGACCATGCTTCTCGTCACCCACGACATGAAGCTGGCGGCGGACACATCCGACCATGTGATCTTCCTGCACAAGGGCAAGATCGAAGAGCAGGGCCCGCCGTCCAGCCTGTTCGGCAATCCGCAAAGCGAACGGCTGCGCGGATTTCTGTCGGCGACCGCTGCCTGATGGCCTGTGTGGGCGCCATCGCCTCTGCCCTGGCCGGTCTTGTCCTTGCGACAGCCGAGCCGGTGGTGATCGGCACCGACGCGCCTTTCCCGCAATATACCTTCGTCGACGAGGCCGGAGTGATCACCGGCTTCGAGCGCGATGTGATGGACCAGATCTGCCAACGGGCCGTGCTGGACTGCCGGTGGGAGCAGGCGAACTTCGACCAGTTGATCCCCGGTGTGATGGCAGGCCGCTTTGACGTCGTCCTTGGCGGCATCGCGGTGACCGACGAGCGCCGGGCGATGGTCGACTTTACCCAGACCTATCACGGCACCGATCCGAACGAATGGTACATCGGCAGGCCCGGAGCCGCAGCCCCGGCCGATGCCGAGACCGCTGTCCAATCCGGGACCGTGCAAGAGGCGCATCTGCGCCAGATGGGCTACGCGCATGTCTCGTTCCCGACCGAGCCGCAGGTGCTGCAGGCCCTGGTCGAGGGCAGGGTCGATCTGGCCCTGGGCCCGTTCGAGACCCGCGACGACATCCGCGCCTTCGTCGATCGGAACGGCTTCGACTATGTCTATTCAGAGGTCATACTGGACGACGGCGTCGGGATGGCCGTCTGCAAGGGCAATTCCGGGCTTCTTTCCGCGCTGAACCTCGCACTTGACGCGATGCGCAGCGACGGAACGCTTGCAAGCCTTGAAAACCGCTGGTTCGAATGACCGGCATCAACCATCCATTGGGGAGACTACGGATGAAAAGACTGCTTCTCGCAACCGCACTGACCGCCCTTTCCGGGGCAGCCTTCGCGCAGGACGTCGTGCGCCTGGGCACCGAGGGGGCCTACCCTCCCTACAACTTCATCAATGACGCTGGCGAGGTTGCCGGTTTCGAGCGCGAGTTCGGTGACGAGCTGTGCAAGCGCGCGGGCCTGACCTGCGAGTGGGTGACGAACGACTGGGACTCGATCATTCCGAACCTGCAGTCTGGCAACTACGACGTGATCATCGCCGGGATGAGCATCACCGACGAGCGCGAGGAAGTCATCGACTTCAGCCAGGGCTACCTGCGCCCCACCGCTTCGGCCTATCTGGCCGCTGCGGCGGACGCTGACCTGATGTCCGGCCCGGTGGCTGCGCAGACCGCGACCATCCAGGCCGCCTTTGTCGCAGAAAACGGCATGCAGGTCGTCGAGTACGCCACGCCCGAAGAGACCGTTGCCGCCGTGAAGAACGGCGAAGCGGTCGCGGTTCTGGCCGACAAGGACTACCTCGTGCCGATCGCTGCGGAATCGGGCGGGGCTCTGGTCCTGCTGGAGAAGGAAGAGTCGATCGGCGGCGGCGTGGGCCTCGGCTTCCGTGACAGCGACGACGATCTGCGCGGCAAGTTCGACGCGGCGATCAAGTCGATGAAATGCGATGGCACGCTCGACGCGATGATCACCAAGGCCGAATATTTCGGGCCGGAAACCGATCTGGACTGGGGCGACACGGGCAAGGAAGGCTGCTAAGCCTGATCCGGGCGGGCTTTCGGGCCCGCCCCCCACCTGACGGGACCTGCGAATGTTCTCAGCCTGCGCCGATCCGAAAGCCATCGAGGGCCTGACCTGGCTCTTCTGCTATCTCACCTCGGCCAAGCATATCGACTTTTACTGGTCCTTCCTGACCGTCCTCCTTCTTCTCGCAATCACCGCGCCGGCCGCCCTTGGCATGGGGTTCATGGGGGCCACCGCCGCCCGGTCGCACATCGCGCCGGTCAGCTGGCTGGGCAAGATCTACATCTGGATGGTGCGCGGCGTGCCCGACATCATCTTCTTCCTGTTCTTCGTGATCGCGCTGGACCAGGCGCTGGAATACGTGAAGAACCTCTTTGTCTGCGACGGTGGCGCCTGGCCCTGGCAGGGGCTTGAATTCCGCGTCTGTCAGGAAGCGAAGATCCCGCTGGCGAAATCCTCGGCCTTCTGGCACCAGGCTTACGGCTTCATGCTGGCGGTCGTCACCTTTGCCATCGTCTTCGGGGCCTTCGTCGCCAACGTGATCTACGGCGCGATGCAGGCAGTCCCGCGCGCGCAACTGGAAACCGCCGAAGCCTACGGAATGAGCCGCGCCCAGGTCTTCCGCCGGATCCTCGTGCCGCAGATGTGGGTCTATGCGCTGCCCGGTCTTGGGAACCTGTGGATGATCCTGATCAAGGCCACGCCGCTCTTGTTCCTCCTCGGGGTCAAGGACATCGTCTACTACGCCCGGGAACTCGGCGGATCGAAGACCCAGGCCTATGAATACCCGCATGGCGACTGGCGGCTGTGGTATTTCCTGGGGCTTCTGGTCTTCTACCTGATCTTCACCCGCATCTCCGAGATCGGAATCGGCAAGCTGACGGCGCGGCTGAGCCACGGTCAGGCCACGGCGGGCGGCGAAGCCTTGCGGAGGGCCGGGGCATGAGGGGCCAAAAGTCTTCGAAGACTTTTGCAAATTCCTTCGAAGGAATTTGGCCCGGCCGGGGGACGTCGGCATGAGCATGACCTGCTGGGAGACGATCCAGGCTTATGGCCTCCGCTCGATCGGGATCGGCGAGAACCTTCTGCCAAGGTCCGACTTCACGATCTGCCAGCAGTTCACCTTGATCGGGTCGGGGATGATCTGGAACCTCTACTTCGGCATCCTGGCGCTGGTGTTCGGCTTCTTCCTTGCCAATGCCGTGGCGCTGGCCAAGTCCGCCCGCCACCCGCTGATCCGCAAACCGGCCGAATGGTTCGTCTTCGTCTTCCGTGGCTCGCCCTTGTTCATCCAGTTCTTCCTGGCCTACGAGGCGTTGGTGATGCTGCCGAAGGACATCAGCTTCCTTGGCGTCGACATCAACACCTCCTGGACCACCCGCGCCTGGGCGGGCGCGCTTTTCGTCCTGTTCCTGAACACCGCAGCCTATTCCGCCGAGATCTTCCACGGCGCGCTGAAATCGATCCCGAAAGGCGACCTTGAGGCGGCCGAGGCCTATGGCCTGACCGGCTGGAAGAAGTTCATCCGCATCGAATGGCCGACCATGCTGCGACTGGGCTGGCCCGCCTACACCAACGAGGCGATCTTCCTGTTTCATGCGACGACGCTGGTCTATTTCTCGGGCTTCCCGGCCTTCGCGCAGAAGGGCGACGCGCTCTATTACGCGAACTACTTCGCCGACAAGACCTTCAACCCGTTCATCCCCTACCCCATCGTCGCTTTCTATTTCATCCTGCTGACCCTGGCGGTGACCTTTGTCTACGGACGGGTCAACCGGCACCTGAACCGGCACCTTCCGTCCAACACGCGCAGCAAAATCCGCTTGCGTCCGAACCTGATCCGGTAGTAGGCTACTTTTGATCAAATTCTCCGGGCACCCGCCCGGACCCCGTGGAAAAGCCTAAAAGAAGGCCTGCGGGGAAAGGCGATCGAAATCAGGGGAAGGGCCAAGGGCATGGTCCGAACCTGCGCATGAGGCGGCCATCACTGGCTGCGGGCGCGGGAGCCGTGCCCTGACCTCATAACGACATGACGATGAAAGACTACCTTCGAAAGCACCCCGACGTGCGGACCATTCGCGTGGCCGCCGTCGATCTGAACGGCCAGGCGCGCGGCAAACGCGTGCCCGCCCGCTTTGCCGACAAGGTCGTGAAGGACGGAACCCGGTTCCCCTTCTCGGTCCTGAACCTCGACATCTGGGGCGAGGATATTGACGACAGCCCACTGGTCTTCGAACAGGGCGACGCCGATGGCGTGTTGAAGCCTACCGAACGCGGCTTCATGCCGATGCCCTGGCTGGAGGCGCCGACCGCCCTCCTCCCGATCTGGATGTTCCGCGAAAACGGCCAGCCCTATGAGGGCGACCCCCGCCACGCGCTGAACGCAGTCGTACAGCGCTACAAGGCGCGCGGCCTGACCCCGGTCTGCGCGATGGAGCTGGAGTTCTTCCTGATCGACGACAGCGGCAAGACCATGCAGGTCCCCGCCTCGCCCCGGTCGGGCAAGCGCCGCAAAGCCGCCGAGACGCTGTCGATCCGCGCGCTGGATGCCTTCGACACCTTCTTCACCGACCTTTATGACGCCTGCGAGGCGATGGATATTCCGGCCGACACCACCACGTCGGAAACCGGCCTTGGTCAGTTCGAAGTGAACCTGATGCATTGCGACGACGCACTACGCGCCGCCGATGATGCCTGGCTGTTCAAGATGCTGGTCAAGGGCCTGGCCCGCCGCCACGGCTTTGCCGCCAGCTTCATGGCGAAACCCTATGCCGACTATTCCGGCTCGGGCCTGCACACGCACTTCTCGGTCCTCGACAGCAAAGGCGACAACATTTTCGACTCGGGCGGACCGAAAGGCACCGCGCAGCTTCGGCATGCGGTCGCGGGTTGTCTGGCTGCCATGCACGACTCCACGCTCCTCTTCGCGCCGCACTTCAACAGCTACGAACGCCTCGTCCCCGACAAGCACGCGCCCACGGCGATCAGCTGGGGGTATGAGAACCGCACGGCGGCGATCCGCATTCCGGCCGGCAACCCCAGCGCCCGCCGGATCGAGCATCGCGTGGCCGGGGGCGACGTGAACCCCTACCTGATGCTGGCCGCGATCCTGGGCGCCGCGCTGACCGGCCTTGAGGACGAACTGGAACCGGCGGCCCCCGTCAACGGCAATGCCTACGCAATGGACCTGCCGCAGATCCCGGCCTCCTGGGAAGCCGCGATCGAGGCGTTCGAACATTCCGACACACTCTACCGCTTCCTGCCGAAGGAGCTGATCCGCAATCTTGTGCAGACCAAGCGGCAAGAGCTGCACTATCTGGCCGAGCTTACCCCCGAAGAGCGGGTGGAGCTTTACCTAGATACGGTATGACCCCGTGCCCCCCTTGACCAAAGGGGGGCTTCATCTCACCTTGGACCGATACGAACGGGACCAGAAGCATGCAGATCGGCATCCTCCAGACCGGCGAAAGCCCCGACGCGCTGCGCGATCAGGGCGATTACCCGGATTTCTTCGAGACGCTGCTTGCCGGCAAGGGCCTGACCTTCCGCCGCTGGGCTGTCCTGCACAACCACTTCCCCAAGGCTGTGGATGAGTGTGACGGCTGGCTGATCACCGGCTCGCGCTTTGGTGCCTACGAGGGGCATGCCTGGATCCCGCCGCTGGAAGATTTCATCCGCGCCGCCTATGCCGCGCACGTTCCCGTGGTCGGCGTCTGCTTTGGCCACCAGATCATCGCGCAGGCGATGGGCGGCAAGGTCGAGAAATACGCCGGTGGCTGGTCCGTTGGCCCGACCGAATACGACTTCGGCGACGAGACCTACACGCTGAACGCCTGGCATCAGGACCAGGTGACCGAAAAGCCGGAAGGGGCCAAGGTTCTGGCCTCGACCGATTTCTGCGCCAATGCGGCACTTCTCTATGACGACCGCATGTTTACCGTCCAACCCCACCCGGAGTTCCGCAAGGAGTTCATGGAAGGGCTGATCAGATACCGGGGACCGGGTCTTGTCCCCGAGCCGATCCTAGCCGATGCGAAAGCCCGCATCGAGACGCCCCTCGACAGCCCGTCGATGGCCGACCGGATCGCGCAGTTCTTTCTGACCCACCAAGCGAAAACTGGGGCCGAGAAGCTCCGCGCCTGACGGTGCGGGGGCCACCCCCCAAAAAAACGTGTGACAAATGTCCAAATGGACCGACCAGCTGCCCGAGGCAGCGCGCGACTACATCGGCAACCGCCGGGTAGACGAAGTGGAATGCATCATCGGCGACATCGCCGGCGTGGCGCGGGGCAAGGCGATGCCCGCCGCCAAATTCGGCAAGCAGACCAACTACTTCCTGCCGAACTCGATCTTCCTGCAGACGATCACCGGCGAATGGGCCGACAACCCTTTCGACGCCTTCACCGAACCCGACATGATCCTGGAGCCTGACTGGAGCACGGCCACCGCCGCGCCCTGGACTGCCGATGTGACGCTGCAGGTGATCCACGACGCCAAGGACCAGCAGGGCAACCTTGTCCCCTTCTCGCCACGCAACGTGCTGCGGCGGATCATGGACCTTTACGCCGCGCAAGGCTGGCGACCGGTCGTCGCGCCCGAGATGGAGTTCTTCCTGACCGCCCGAAACATCGACCCCAACATGCCGATCATGCCGCCGATGGGCCGCTCGGGCCGCCGGGCCGCGGGTAAGCAGGCCTATTCGATGTCCGCTGTCGACGAATACGGCAAGGTCATCGACGACATCTACGACTATGCCGAGGCGCAGGGGCTGGAGATCGACGGCATCCTGCAGGAAGGCGGCGCGGGGCAGATCGAGCTGAACCTTGCCCATGGCGACCCGATCCGGCTGGCGGACGAGGTCTTCTTCTTCAAGCGTCTGATCCGTGAGGCGGCGCTGCGGCATGACTGCTTTGCCACCTTCATGGCCAAGCCCATTGCCGATGAACCCGGGTCGGCCATGCACATCCACACTTCCGTCGTGGATACGAAGACCGGCAAGAACATCTTTGCCGGCCCCAAGGGCGTGGAGACCGAGGCCTTCCTGCACTTCATCGGCGGCCTGCAAAAACACCTCGGTGCCGCCGTCGCCCTGTTCGCGCCTTACGTGAACAGCTATCGCCGCTATGTCCCGGACTTCGCCGCCCCGATCAACCTGGAATGGGGCCGCGACAACCGCACCACCGGCTTGCGGATTCCGATCTCCAGTTCGGCGGGTCGCCGGGTGGAAAACCGCCTGCCGGGTATGGACTGCAACCCTTACCTCGGCATCGCCTCGACCCTGGCCTGCGGCTATCTTGGCCTGATGAACAAGACCGAGGCCCGGCCCGAATTCTCCGGCTCGGCCTATATCGACAACGAGGACATCCCGGCCAACCTCGGCGATGCGCTGGATCTTCTTGAGGAAGACACTGCCTTGCAGGAGGTGATGGGCGTCGACTTCTGCAAGGTTTACGACAGCGTGAAGCGCAACGAATACAAGGAGTTCCTGCAAGTCATCAGCCCGTGGGAGAGGGAGCACCTGCTCCTCAACGTCTGATGAATCTCTTGTATGTGAACGACCGGCGGGGTGAATACCCCGCCAGTTACTACGCCGCGACCGCCGCGCCCATCGACCGCTTTCCGATCCTGAAAGGGGCGACGAAGGCGGATGTCTGCGTGGTCGGCGGCGGCTACACCGGCCTATCGGCGGCCCTGCACCTTGCGCAGAAGGGCTATGAAGTTGTCCTCCTCGAAGCCCACCGCGTTGGCTTTGGTGCCTCGGGGCGCAACGGCGGGCAGGTCGGCAGCGGGCAGCGGCAGGATCAGGTCTGGGTCGAAAAGACCGTGGGCCGCGAGAACGCTCACCGGCTCTGGGACCTGGCCGAAGAGGCGAAGACCCTGGTCAAGACGCTGATCCGCGACCACGCCATGCCGGTGACCTTCCACCCTGGCATCGCCCATGCCTGCCGGTCCGAGTCCGAGGTCCGCGACGCGCACGCTTACGCCGAAAAGCTGCGCCGCGACTATGGCTACCAGCACCTTGAATCACTGGACAGAACCGGCATCCGCCGCCTGATCGGATCGACCGAGTATGTCGGAGGCGGGATCGACCGCGACGCGGGCCATTTGCATCCGCTCAACTACGCCATCGGTCTTGCGCAGGCGGCCGCGACGGCTGGGGTTCGCATCCATGAGTTGACCGAGGTCCACCGCGTCGAACCGGGCGCGCGCCCCGTAGTCCGCACCCCCTCGGGCCATGTCGACTGCGCTACGGTGATCCTGGCCGGGAACGGCTACCTTGGGCAGCTTTCCCCTAAGGTTTCGGCAAAAGTCATGCCGATCAACAACTTCATCGTCGCAACTGAACCTTTGGGCGACGCGGCGAAGGACATCCTGTCCGAACCAGTCGCCGTCGACGACACCCGGTTCGTTGTCAACTACTGGCGGCTAAGCGAAGACAACCGCCTGCTGTTCGGCGGCGGGGAATCCTACGGCTACCGCTTTCCCGACATCATCAAGACCGTGTCGAAACCGATGCTTCAGGTCTACCCGCAACTGGCGAAGACCCGGATCGACTACGCCTGGGGCGGGACGCTGGCGATCACGGTGAACCGGATGCCCTGCTTTACCCGTCCGGGCCAGAACGTCCTGTCGGCCTCGGGCTATTCCGGCCACGGCGTCGCAATGGCGACGCTTGCGGGGAAGCTGATGGCCGAGGCGACGGCGGGCCAGATGGAGCGCTTCGACCTGATGGCCAGCCTCCCGCAGCATCGCTTCCCGGGTGGCGCAGCCTTGCGCTTGCCGCTTCTGGTGACCGCGATGACCTGGTACGCGATGCGGGACCGACTTGGCCTCTGACCACTCGACTCGTCGGGTTGCAAGGGCCATATCTGTCCCATGTCTCTGCCGAACGGATTCCTCGACGAGCTTCGCACCCGTGTCACGCTTTCCGCCGTCGTCGGGCGGAAAGTCACTTGGGACATGCGCAAGTCGAACATGGCAAAGGGCGATTTCTGGGCGCCCTGCCCGTTCCATCAGGAAAAATCGGCCAGCTTCCACGTCGATGACCGCAAGGGGTTCTACTACTGCTTCGGCTGCCACGCGAAGGGCGATGCCGTCACCTTCGTGAAGGAATCCGAGAACCTCGGCTTCATGGAAGCGGTCGAGGTTCTGGCCCGCGAGGCCGGGATGCAGATGCCCGCCCGCGATCCGCAAGCGGCGCTGCGGGCCGACCGGCGCACGCAATTGCAGCAGGTGATGGACGAGGCGATCAAGTTCTATCGCCTGCAGCTGAAGACCAGTGCCGGTGCCGAGGCCCGGACTTACCTGTCCCAGAAGCGCCGCCTGACCGAGGCCGCCTGGGATCGCTGGGACATCGGCTGGGCCCCCGCGAGCCGCCATGCGCTAAAGGACGCGCTGACCGCCAAGGGCGTCTCGCCCGACCTCATGGTCGCGTCGGGCCTGATCGCCAAGGCCGACGATGGCAGCCTTTACGACCGTTTCCGCAGCCGGATCATCTTTCCGATCAAGGACACCCGAGGCCGCCCGATCTCGCTTGGCGGCCGCAGCCTCGACCCCAACGCGCAGGCCAAGTACCTGAACGGGCCGGAGACGGAGCTGTTCGACAAGGGCCGGAACCTTTTCAACCATTCCCCGGCGCGGGAAGCGGCAGACGTCATTGCCCTGTCCGAAGCGGGGTTCACCGCCGCTGTCGCGCCGCTTGGCACCGCGGTGACCGATGAGCAGCTGCGCATGATCTGGCGCATCGCGGATGAGCCGATCATGGCGCTGGACGGCGACGCTGCCGGGATCAAGGCCGCGCAGCGGGTCATCGACCTGGCCTTGCCGATGCTGGAAGCCGGGAAAGCGCTGCGCATCGCTATCCTGCCCGGCGGCATGGACCCCGACGACCTGATCAAGGCGCAAGGCGCCCCCGCGATGCAGGCGGTGGTCGATCAGGCAAAGCCCATGGTCCAGCTTCTGTGGCAGCGCGAAACCGAAGGGCGCAGTTTCGACAGCCCCGAACGCCGCGCGAGCCTGGACAAGACCCTGCGCGGCCACCTTGCCCGCATCGCCGACCCCTCGATCCGCAGCCACTACGCCGATGAAATGAAGCGCCTGCGGCTGGAGCTGTTCGGGACCAATCAGGTCCGTCCGTTCCAGCCCGGCCCCTTTCGCCCCGGTCGCGGCCGGTATGCGCCCCCGGGCGGCGCGCTTGCCAGCACGCGGTCGTCACTCGCTGCGCGAAGCCGTCATCCTTGCCACGCTGGTTTTCCACCCTGCCCTGATCCACCGGTTCGAAAGCGCCCTCGAACGGCTGGACCTTACCGGCGACGACCATGAGACGCTGCGGCAGATGATTCTCGCCGGGGCCGACCTGCCCGATCTGCACACAAAGATTGCCGCGTCTGCGCCTGCGGCCCTTGACGCGCTTCTGTCGCGCCCCCATGTCGCCATCGCACCACCGGTCCGAAATCGCGAAGATGACGAGCTTGCAGCCCTCTGCCTGGCAGAGGAATTGGCCAAGCTTGAAGCCCGCCGGGGCGCGCGCCGCGAAATCGAAGACGCAATGGAGGATATGGAAGGTCTGCCTGACGAGGGCCTGACCTGGCGGCTTTCCCAGGCCGCCGAAGCTCGCCACCGCTCGGATAAAAGCGGTACATCAGACAGTTCGGATCTCGGCGAAGACCGTGCCGCCCTGTCAAGACATCTGCAATCCCTGATCGATAGCCAGGTCTGGATCAAGAAAAACCGCTGATTCGGCCTTTCCCCCAGCCTGATTCGCGTTATTGATTCGATCAGCCTCGCCCCGATTCGCCCCCAAGGAGCACTCATGGCCCTCAAGGACACCGACGACGCCAAGCCGGAAACCGACGACGCGGACGTCTCGCTCGACATGAGCCAGGCGGCGGTCAAGAAGATGATCGCCGACGCGAAAGAGCGTGGGTACATCACCTATGACCAGCTGAACACGGTTCTGCCACCGGAACAGGTGTCCTCCGAACAGATTGAAGACGTGATGTCGATGCTGTCCGAAATGGGCATCAACATCATCGAGGACGAGGAAGTCGAGGAAGGCGAGGCCCCTGCGGGCGAGCTTGTCGAGACCTCCACCAGCCGCGAAATTGCCGTGGCCGGTACGACGACCGAAACGCTGGACCGCACTGACGACCCGGTGCGGATGTACCTGCGCGAGATGGGCAGCGTCGAGCTTCTCAGCCGTGAGGGCGAGATCGCCATCGCCAAGCGGATCGAGGCCGGCCGCAACACGATGATCGCGGGGCTGTGCGAGTCGCCCCTGACCTTCCAGGCCATCATCATCTGGCGCGACGAACTTCTGTCCGAAGAGATCCTTCTGCGCGACGTCATCGACCTGGAAGCCACCTTCGGGCGCAGCCTCGACGGCGAGGAAGGTGAGCTTGACGGTCCCGCACTGGACGAAGTGGGCGTGGGCGAAGCTGCCCCCCGCCGCGCCTCCAGCGCCGAGCCGGAGCTGGATGCCGACGGCAACCCGATCATGGCCGAGATGGACGAGGACGAGGACGACGAGTCCGCCAACATGTCCCTCGCCGCGATGGAAGCCGCGCTGAAGCCGCGCGTGCTGGAAACGCTGGACCTGATCGCGCGCGACTATGACAAGCTGGCCGATATGCAGCAACTGCGGATGGACGCGACCCTGTCGTCGTCTCAGCGGTTCTCTACCGCCGACGAGGCCGCCTATCAGAAGCTGCGCTCGGAAATCGTGCTTCTGGTCAATGAGCTGCACCTGAACAACAGCCGGATCGAAGCGCTGATCGACCAGCTTTACGGCATCAACAAGCGGATCATGTCGATCAACTCGGGCATGGTGAAGCTGGCCGATGCCGCCCGGATCAACCGTCAGGAATTCATCCAGGAGTACCAGGGGTATGAGCTTGACCCCTCCTGGCTGGAGCGGATGGGCCAGAAGGCCGGTCGCGGATGGCAGGCGCTGATCGAACGGTCGCGCGAGAAGGTTGAAGAGTTGCGCAACGAGATGGCCCAGGTCGGCCAGTATGTCGGCGTCGACATCTCGGAATTCCGCCGGATCGTGAACCAGGTCCAGAAGGGCGAAAAAGAGGCGCGGCAGGCCAAAAAGGAAATGGTCGAGGCGAACCTGCGTCTGGTGATCTCGATCGCCAAGAAATACACCAACCGCGGGTTGCAATTCCTTGATCTCATTCAGGAAGGCAACATCGGCCTGATGAAGGCCGTCGACAAGTTCGAATACCGCCGGGGCTACAAGTTTTCGACCTATGCGACCTGGTGGATCCGTCAGGCGATCACCCGGTCGATTGCCGACCAGGCCCGCACGATCCGTATTCCCGTGCACATGATCGAGACGATCAACAAGCTGGTGCGCACCGGTCGCCAGATGCTCCACGAAATCGGCCGCGAACCGACGCCGGAGGAACTGGCTGAAAAGCTGCAGATGCCGCTGGAAAAGGTCCGCAAGGTGATGAAGATCGCCAAGGAACCGATTTCCCTGGAGACGCCGATCGGCGACGAGGAAGACAGCCAGCTTGGCGACTTCATCGAGGACAAGAACGCGATCCTGCCCTTGGACAGCGCCATTCAGGAGAACCTGAAGGAAACCACGACCCGGGTTCTTGCCTCACTGACGCCGCGCGAAGAACGAGTTCTGCGGATGCGCTTCGGTATCGGGATGAACACCGATCACACGCTGGAAGAGGTCGGCCAGCAGTTCTCCGTTACCCGCGAACGCATCCGCCAGATCGAGGCGAAGGCGCTACGGAAGCTGAAGCACCCGAGCCGGAGCCGGAAGCTGCGCAGCTTCCTCGATCAGTAAGGCAAATAGGTCGTGAACATAGCGGACCTTCGTGGCGAGATCGGAACCGCCGACGCTAAAGCGGCTTTCGACGTCATTGTCGAAGGGTTTTCGACGACAGGCGAATACACTGTGGTCGCGCACGAGCAGGGCTTTCTGAATAGCCTGCGCATCTTGCGTGGAGACGATTTCTGCTTTGCGGCAATTCCGAACGCCGAATGGGTACTGGCTTACATTCGCAAGCCTGAATTGCGTCGGGAGAAGATCAAGCCCGATGTAGTCATGGCCGCGTTCCCAGATGCGCGTCTTACAAACAAGGGCGAAGTGACTTTGCGTATACAAGATGCAAAGACGGCCGTTCGCTGGCTCCAACTCATTCGGGCGTGCTTGGGATAAGTAGCACGGGGGGTCTTGGACGGCGCAGTAGCGCACCCTCCGCCTTTCCCCACCTTGCGCCCCTTCCCCACCCGCCGCACACTCCCTCCAACCCGGGAGTCCCCCATGCGCGCAGTTCTTCTTCTCCTTGCTTTGACCGCCCCGGCCCAGGCCACCTGCCAGGAGGAGGAGGTCTTCTGCTGCCCCATCGGCAAGAAGGTCGTCGAGGTCTGCGCCTGGCGGGGTGAGTTGACCTACAGCTTCGGTCGCAAGGGCAGCCCGGAACTGATCCTTTACGAGCCACTCGAAACCGTCGCCTACACCCCCTGGCCCGGCATTGGTCGCGCCATCTGGGATTCGGTGGCGTTCCAGAACGAGGGCGTCACCTACGAAGTCTGGTCGTCCTTCGACAAGATCGACGAAAACGCGGTCCTTGAAGGCGGGGTCAATGTGATGGAGGGGGACAAGACCCTTGCCACGCTGACCTGCGACAAGGGCAGCGTCACGCGCGCGCTTGACGCGATCGGCGACCTCAAGGCCGGGATTGGCCAATGCTGGGACTTCGACTCGCGCCGCTGGACCACCGCCTGCAACTAGGCGGGCGGCGGGATCACGGCCTCCCACGCCTCGCCCATCGCAAGGATGCAGGCCGTGCCATCGGCGTAGCTTTGCACCAGGGTCCAGTCGCCCGAGGCCTTGGTCCAGACCTCCAGCACGGTTTCGGTATCGCGGAGGCCAGACCCCGACACCTCGGCCCCCGTCAGCCGCTGGAGAAGCTCGGACCTGGGCACGCAGATCACCTCGGCAATCGGGCTTTGCGCCGCAACCGGGGTCGCCAGAACCAGAAGAGGGATGAGTCGCCGCCACATGCATGGAATCGTAACACGGGTGTGACGCATTTCACCCGGTTTTTGCAGTCAGGTTCCGTCTTCCACAAAGGGCCAGACCGGAAAGTCGATCCCAGCCGCCCGCAGGATGTCGCGCAACCGCAAGGCTTCGGCCCGCATCGGGCCGGATCGCCGGGCAAGGTCGTCATTCCGCACCCCACCTGCATCAAACTCGGCAAACCGCGCATCGAGTTTGGCCCGCTTCCGCTCCGGAAACTGCGAATTGGCATGGCCGCGCGCGCGCTTGTCCGCAAATTCCTCTCGTGACTTGACCGCATAGTGGTGCAGCGCCGCGATCTTTGTCTCCGGTCGGATCGAGGCAGTCAGCCCGTCGAACTCCGCCTCCCGGCCCGAGGGCATGACATAGCGGCCTTCCGCCACGGCGACGCGATGAATACCCGTCCCCGACAGTCGCACACGCCGCCCGATGGCCTTGACCGTGCGGCTCTCGCGCGCGTCAGGCGGCAGGGCGTCGGTAAACCGCTCGATCACCGGAAGGGCGCGATAAGTCGCCTCGCCACCGCTGCCAAAGACGACCCAGTTCACCGCGACGGCGGACACGTCGTCGGGAAACCGGGCCAGGAAGTCGGCGACACTTGCATCCCCGTGCAGCACCAGGAATTCGTCAGCGTCGAAGAACGCCAGCCAGTCCGCATCCGAATGCTTCCGGGCATGCTCATAGGCCAGCCGCTGCGGCCGCGCCCCCACGGAATGCGGCCAGTCGAGATGCACCAACTCGCCCGCTTCATCCAGCACGCGCAGGACATCCGAGGTGCCGTCCGTGCTGGCGTTGTCGTAGATCACCAACTCGGTGAACCCCAAGGCCTTGTGATAGGCCAGCCATTCCACCAGCGACCGGATCTCGTTCCGGACGATGGCACAAAGGGCGATGCGGGTTTCAGTCATGCCTCATCTAGCCGCCGCCACAACCAGCGCGCAAGACCATCGGGCGCATGGGCCTGAGTCCCGCCCGCCACAGTCAGCCCCCCATATTCTGGGCCGCAAATATATGCCTTCCCGAAATCCACGCCTTCCCCCTATAGTCAGTGTCAGGAACCGGGGGAAACACCCGGCCTTGAGGCAGGAAGTCTAGCAACACAGCAAGGAGGGGCCGATGCGCTGCCCATTCTGCGGCAACATCGACACGCAAGTGAAGGACTCGCGACCGGCAGAGGATCACGTCTCGATCCGCCGCCGTCGCTTTTGTCCCGCGTGTGGCGGCCGCTTCACCACCTACGAACGCGTCCAGTTGCGAGATCTGGTCGTGATCAAGTCCTCCGGCAAGCGCGAGGATTTCGACCGTACGAAACTGGAACGCTCGATCCGCATCGCGATGCAAAAGCGTCCGATCGACCCCGAACGCATCGACCAGATGATTTCCGGCATCGTGCGGCGGCTGGAAAGCCTGGGCGATACCGACATCTCGTCCAAGGTGATCGGCGAGATCGTGATGGAAAGCCTCGCCCGGATCGACACGGTCGCTTACGTGCGTTTCGCCAGCGTCTACAAGAACTTCCAGACGGCGGACGACTTCGACGGCTTTGTCTCCGAACTCCGGCCCGGAGCCGCCGGGGAAGAGTGACCGACACCGAACACATGGCCCATGCCCTGCGCCTTGCCGCGCGGGGCTTGGGCAATGTCTGGCCCAACCCCGCTGTCGGCTGCGTGCTGGTCCGTGAGGGTCTGGTCGTCGGTCGCGGCTGGACGCAAGCAGGCGGGCGACCCCATGCCGAAGTTCGGGCACTCGAACAGGCCGGGACCCGCGCGGCAGGTGCCACCGCCTATGTCACGCTGGAACCTTGCGCGCATCACGGCCACACCCCGCCCTGTGCCGAGGCGCTGATTGCCGCCCGGGTGGCCCGCGTGGTGACGTCCCTCACCGACCCGGACCCGCGCGTATCGGGCAAGGGCCACGCCATGCTGCGCACCGCCGGGATTGCGGTGACCGAGGGCGTGCTGGCCGACCAGGCCGCCCGCCTGAACGCAGGCTTCCTGAAACGGGTGACGCAAGGCCTGCCCTTCGTGACCCTGAAACTGGCCGCCACGCTGGATGGCCGGATCGCCACCGCCAGCGGGGAAAGCCGCTGGATCACCGGCCCGCAGGCCCGGCGCAAGGTCCATGCGCTGCGGCTGGCGCATGACGCCGTCATGGTTGGCTCAGGGACGGCCTTGGCCGATGATCCCGACCTTACCGTCCGCGATCTGGGGTCACAGCGCCAGCCCGTCCGCATCCTTGTCGACCGCGCCTTGCGCCACAAGACGGACAGCCGACTTGGCCGCACCGCCGGGGATAACCCGGTCTGGGTCCTGCATGGCGCTTCGGCACCAGAGCCCGACCGTCAGGCCTGGCGCGACACCGGCGCAATCCTGATCGAGGTGCCCGAGCGGGACGGCCAGCTTGACCTTGCCGCAGCCTTGCGCAGCCTTGCCGACCGGGGCCTGACCCGCATCCTCAGCGAAGGCGGCAGCACCCTTGCCGCCGCCTTGCTCCGCGCGGGATTGGTCGATGATCTGGCCCTGTTCTCTGGCGGCCTGCTGATCGGCGCCGAAGGGCACCCCGCACTCGGCCCGATGCAGCTTGCGGTTTTGGCGGATGCCGCAAGGCCCAGCTTGCGCGAGACCCAGCAACTGGGGCCGGACCTCTATTCTCTCTGGCAGATGCAACGCCAGCCTCCGACCGGCTGACGGTCAGCGCACGATCTTGTCGACGTCCAGCGGGGCCGCGACATCCGCGCCGTGGCGCACCTCTTCGACCGCCTTTTCGATGGATTGCGCGCAGCGGGCGCAAATCTCGTAGGTGACATGCGTCGGGTGGCGTTCGCCAATGTCATCGCAGGACGTCCAGTCGCTTTCACCGGACAGTTTGACATTCCCGCAAAACGAACACTTCACATCCTCTGCCGCGGAATCGTAGTGCCAGCGGTTCAAAGGGGGCGAGAAATGCCAGGCGTCCTTGAGGTCGTGCACCATCAGCGCGCGGTCGTCCTTCATCGGCTGGATGGTCATCAGAAAATGCCGCGCCATGCTGGGGGAATCACAGCGGTATTCCAGCCGAAGCGTCCGCTTGTGCTGAAGCACTGCGTCAATCATCCGTGCTGTCTCAGCGCGTGTCTCTGATCCGGCGATGTGGGTCATCACCGAAGTCGAGAGGACAGCGTTGGACGTGGCTGAACTCGCACCCCCATTGAGGGCGACCTCATCCCACTCCCCACCTACCCAGAGGACACGATATTCGCTGTCTACGACTGTGTAGACCTGCTGGAACTTCACTGCTCTCGCCCTCCCAAGCGTAGTCAGCGAAGGGACGATAGCACAGTTCTGCAATAAATCCCGTGCGAAGTTTACACTTCTGACACTTTTTGACGCTGCGGGGCAGCAACTGTCAACGCAGGTTGACAACTCCGCCTGTTCGCGCGGGCAGAACAACCTGACGGACGGTGCCGGCGATGTCGCCTGCCGCCAAGCCGGCCCAGGCATACATCTGGCCTGGGCTGGCCTGATCTATGAACCGGTCGGGCAGCGTCATGGTCCGGACCGCTCCGCGCCGATCCAGGGCGCCGCTGGCCGCAAGATGATGCAGCACCATCGCCCCGAATCCCCCGGTCGATCCCTGTTCGACCGTGACCACCACCTGATGGTTCCGGTACAGCTGATCGACCAGCGCGTGGTCCAGCGGCTTGGCGAACCGCGCATCGGCAACGGTCGCGTGGATGCCTTCGGCCTCCAGGATCGTCGCCGCCGCAAGGACCTCGGACAGATGCGCGCCGAAGGACAAGAGCGCCACATCACTGCCCTCGCGCAGGATTCGCCCCTTGCCGATCTGCAGCGGCGTCCCGCGTTCGGGCATCGCGACACCCATGCCCTCGCCGCGCGGATAGCGCAGCGCCATCGGGCCGTCGTCATGCGCTGCTGCCGTGGCAATCATGTGGACGAGTTCCGCCTCATCCCCTGCGGCCATCACCGTCATGTTCGGCAGGTTCGCAAGGAACATGGTGTCGAAGGCCCCGGCGTGGGTCGCCCCGTCCTGGCCGACCAATCCGGCCCGGTCGATCATGAAGCGGACCGGCAGGTTCTGCAGCGCCACGTCATGGACGATCTGGTCATAGCCGCGCTGCAGGAAGCTGGAATAGATCGCGCAGAACGGCCGCATCCCGCCCGCCGCCAGACCCGCCGCGAAGGTGACGCCATGCTGTTCGGCGATCCCTACGTCGAAGACACGCGCGGGAAAGCGCTTCTGCATCACGTCAAGGCCGGTACCTCCTGGCATCGCCGCCGTGATCGCCACGATCCGCGGATCACGCGCGGCCTCGTCGGTCAGGGTCTGGCCAAAGACCGCCGTGTAGTTCGGAGCGTTCGCGGGCGTCTTGTGCTGCTTGCCTGTGGCAATGTCGAACTTGGCGACGCCATGGTACTTGTCGTCGGCGCCCTCTGCCGGGCCATAGCCGCAGCCCTTCTTGGTGACGACGTGCAAGAGGACCGGCCCGTCGGCATGGGCGCGCATCGACCTCAGCGCATGCAAGAGCATCGGCACGTCATGGCCGTTGACCGGCCCGAAGTAGGAAAAGCCCAGCTTTTCGAACAGCGTGACGCCACCGGGCCGGTCGCTGACCATCTCGCGCGCGCGGCGGGCACCTTCACGCAAGGGTGCGGGAAGATGATCCTCAAGCCCTTCGGCGATCGCCTTCAGGGTCGCCAGCGGACCCTTGCTGGCAATGGAGTTCAGATAGGTCTGCATCGCCCCCACCGGCGGGGCGATGGACATGTCGTTGTCGTTCAGGACCACGAACAGCCGCTTGCCCAGATGGCCCGCGTGGTTCATCGCCTCATAGGCCATGCCCGCCGTGATCGCACCGTCACCGATCACAGCCACGGTGTCACCCACCGGTTGCCCCATCTCGCGCGCCATCGCAAAGCCAAGGGCAGCGCTGATGGAAGTCGAGGAATGCGCCGCCCCGAACGGGTCGTAGTCGCTTTCGGACCGCTTGGTGAAACCGCTCAGACCATCAGCCTGGCGCAGCGTCAGCATCCGGTGGCGGCGTCCGGTCAGGATCTTGTGCGGATAGCACTGGTGGCCGACATCCCAGATCAGCTTGTCACGCGGGGTGTCAAAGACCGCATGCAGGGCCACGGTCAGCTCGACGACGCCAAGCGATGACCCGAGATGCCCGCCGGTCTGGCTGACCACCTCGATCACTTCCTGTCGAAGCTCGTTGGCCAGCTGCGTCAGATCGCGGTCCGGCAGGGCCCGCAGGTCGGCGGGACTGGCCACGCGGTCAAGCATGGGCTTTTCAGAAAGGGCGGCGGAACCGGGCGCGGTCATTGCGGCCTCCTAAGGGTCAAAAGGTGCCGTGTGGGGTTTGCCACACGGCACAAGTGCCTGTCGTCCGACAGGAAGGGAACCGGGGCCCGGAGGTCCCGACATCCAGACCCGTGGGAGGGTCCGAATGGGCAGGGCGCGGCGCGAGGGCGGTGTCCCCCGCGCCGCGCAACTCATGCAACGTCGTGAACCTCGGCCACCAGCGGCGCTTCCAGCGCGCCGTAGGGCGATGGCGTCTGGCGGCTTTCCTCGGGCAGAAGCAAGCCGACCAGGTAGATCGCCCAGATGAAAAGCCCGATGCCGACGATGAAAACGCCTCCCAGGAATGCGCCCCAGACCATCTGGCCCAGTGCCCAGACCCGCAGGTGGATCGTTTGGTTCGGTTCGTGGAAGTATGATTTGTCAGACATGATCTTCCCTTACTGCAACGGCGCGTAGCCGTGCTCCTGTGCCCAGACGTACCAGTTGTCGACGACCGTGCCGGTCAAGAGGATGCCGATACCGCCGGTCAGCGTGACCAGCACCGCAAACCACCAGGCCCAGCGGTGGATCCCTTCCATCGTCGCGTTGAACCCCATGGTCCAGCGCCAGAACAGGGCTGCCCGCTCGGACGCGGTGCCGCGGTCGACGATCTGCTCAAGCTCCCGGTCGCCACCAAAGCGGCTGACGGCCAGGATCGTCGCCCCGTGCATCGCGAACAGCAGGGCCGAGCCATAGAGGAAGGCGATGCTGAGGGCGTGGAACGGGTTGTAGAACAGGTTGCCGTACTGCAGCGAGAAGTTGTTGGTCCAGTCGAGATGGCTGAAGATGCCGTAGGGCACGGCGTGGCTCCATGACCCCATCAGGATCGGCCGGAACAGGCCAAGGACCAGGAACAGCCAGATCGCGCTGGCGAAGGCCCAGCTGACGTGCTTGCCCATCCCCAGGGCCTGCGCCCGCAGGTAAGTGCGGACCCACCAGGCGCAGACGCTGACCAGCAGGAAGAAGCTGGCGATGATCCAGAGGCCCCCTTCCGCGATCGGCGCGAAGCCCAGACCGTATTCCTCGGCCGGGGGCTCCAGGCTGAACCAGAACAGGTCGCGGAGGAACACGGCCGGGTTGTAGCCGGCCTGATACCAGTACCACATGCCGACGGTGACGAACCACGCAAGCCCCGAGGCCAGCGAGATCACCCCCATCGCGCCAAGATAGACCGGGCCAAGCTGCGCGTTGCCGAACCACCCCGCCAGCGTCGAGAACCTTGCGCCCCTCGTCCGGTTCGAAAGTTCGACCCCTTCGGTCAGCCCCATTTCAGGGGCGCCGCGCACCTGGACCTGCGTGAAGATGTTCTGATACTCAGCCATTTACGCCTCCCGGAATGCCTGCCCACCAGGGCAATTGCAGCCACCAATCCCACCAGACGACCCACTGGTCGAACCAGATCGTGCCCGAGATCACGATGCAGACTGCCGACCAGAAGACGGCGTTCAGCGCCAGCAAGAGGCCCAGACGGTGGATTCCCAGCGTGCCGACCGAATAGCCGATGAGGTCACGGAAGTAGGTGTCCTCGTGGTCCGGCGTGCGCATTTCGCGGCCCTTTTCCGGGTTGGCCGCCGACAGGATCAGCGCGCCGTGCAAGGACAGCGCCAGGGCCGTGGTGAAGAAGAAGCTCACCGCGATCATGTGCGCCGGGTTGTAGTGGAAGTTGCCGTAGGTGTAGCCGGTGTTCGACACCCAATCGAGGTGCGTCCAGATCCCGTAGGGAAAGGCATAGCCCCAGGACCCCATCAGGACCGGGCGGATCACGACCAACGTCACGTAAGCCAGGATCGCAAAGCCGAAGGCGACGGGCACATGATAGCCCATCCCCAGCTTGCGGCAGATTTCCACCTCGCGCAGGGCCCAGGTTGTGAAGGCGCCGATCGCGCAGATGGTGATGATTTGCCAAAGGCCGCCTTCGCGCAGCGGGGCCATCGCAAGCCCCATCTCGACAGGCGGCGGATTGATCGAGATCAGCCAGGGGTTCCAGGTCCCCTGCAGCACGGCACCGTACAGGATCAGGACGGTGCCAAGCACGGCAAAGAAGAAGGTCAGGACCCCGAAGAATCCGACGTAGAAGGGGCCGACCCAGAAGTCGAACAGATTGCCGCCGATCAGCGTGCCTCCGGGCACGCGGTATTTTCGTTCGAAGCTGAGCAGTGCCATGCTTCCCTCTCCGTTAACTCCGGTCATTGCCGCCTTTGCGCACAGACGGGGGCGCGGGCGGAGGGCAGGCCGGGTGTGTTTGTGACGTCAGGTTGTCGGGGGCGGCGGGCGCACGGCTACGCCGCCCCCAACGATGGGTAGGGCCTTACTCGCTGGCAGCCGGCGCGACGTAGCCGTACTTGGCAGTCGCGATATCAAGCCAGTTGTAGGCAGGCGTGCTGAGCAGCACGAGGTGGATCATGACCGCCAGCAGGAACAGGAACACGCCCTGTGCCACGAAGACGCGACGAGGATCGAAGATCAGCCAGATTTTGTAGAATTTGGACATTTATCGTTCCTCCTCAGAACCACGGGCGCCAGATGTACACCGCCAAATGCGCAACGACGGCGATGGTCACGAACAACCAAAGCCCCTGCATGTAGACGGAGTGCAGTTCTTGCGCCTGCTCGTCGGTGAGACCTGTGAAACTCAGGTCGGATCTATCAGCCATTCTATCCTCCGGATTGGCAGACTGACGCCGCATCCCCTGCGGCTGGGTTTACGGGGCAGCGGACTGCTGCACCGTTGGTTCCGGAAAGGCCGGGTTTCCCCGCCCTCCCCGAAGGCTTCACCGGACGGGCGGGCGCACCGCGTCGGTCTCAAGTCTCCGCCTGTTCAGGGGCGGAAGATCGAAGGCGTGATCTCCTCGGCGTCGCGAAGCGCGCGCGCAAGGGGACCGGTCGCCGGAAGGCGCATGTGGCGCAGGGCCGAGCCGAGCCAGACCAGGCACTGCACCGGCAGCGCGAGGATCAGGATCAGGCCGAAGTAGGTGGCGTATTCCGCTTTGGGCGTGCGCTTCGGCGGTGCCTTCAGCTGAACGTGGCTGATGTAGCTCTGGTCGCTCATGCTCTTCCTCCCCTTTCAGTTTCCGGGCGGCTTCCCCCCGCCAGGGACTCGACAAATTCCAGGACAACCCGCTCGGCCCCTTGGTCCAAAGCGGTCTTCTCGGCCGCATCGCGCAAGGTGCGGGCGGCGGAAATTCGTGTCAGCACCGGGTGCTGCTGCAGGATGCGGTCCAGCGCCAGCTGAGCGTCGGTATCCCACGGCATGTCGCGGCGGAGCGTGGTGGGCGTCGCCGCCGCGCTGTCCATTTCGCTGCCCAAGGGCAGGATGTGGAAAAGGGCGTCGAACAGGCCGTTGCAGACTTCCTGCAGCAGGTAGACCGCCCCCGCGTAGCCCATGAACGGCGTCCCCGTGGCGCGGCGGATCGCGGCCCCCGGGAAGCTGGCCGGGATGAAACTGGGCGCAGGCCCATGCCCGCCCTTCATCTCGGCCAGGTACATCTTCTCGTTGATCGACCCCATCACGATCAGCGGCCGGTGCTGCTTCATCAGCGCGCGGACACCCTCGTTGTTGGTCTTCTGCCCCGCCAGCCGCGGCACCGCAAAGGCGCAAGGCAGGCCGAGGTCGTCTTCCAGAAACTTGCGGATGCCCCGCGTGTAGGTCTCATTCGCGACGATGGCGAAGCTTGCGGTGGCGAAGAAGTCCTGCGTGACGGACCGCCAAAGGTCCCAGAGCGGCTTCAGAGTCGAATGCTTCTCGCGCTCGATGAACGGTTCCGGGTCTAGCCCCAGCATCTCACCCAGTGTCCGCAGGAACAGCGTGGTGCTTTCCAACCCGATGGGCGCCTGCAGATAAGGCTTGCCCAGGCATTCCGCCAGGCCCCGGCCAAACTCGCGGTACATAACCACGTTGGCGTCGGCGTTGACCAGGTTCCGCATCTCGGCCAGGTGCGCGCCCAGGGGCATCACCAAGTTGATCTCGGCCCCGATGCCCTCGACCAGCCGCCGGATTTCCGCCAGGTCCGAGGGCATGTTGAACGTGCCGTACATCGGCCCCAGGATGTTGACGCGGGGCTTGGAACCCTCGGGACGCACAGCTTCCGGAGGCATCCGCCCCTTGGTCATCCCGAACTCGGTAAAGATCCAGGTCATCGCCCGGTCGGCGCACTGCCATTGGTCCTCGTCGATGGTCCGCGGCAGGAAACGCTGGATGTTCGTCCCTTGCGGCGTGACCCCGCCCCCGATCATCTCGGCAATCGACCCCGTCACGACAACGGCTGGCAGCGCCGGGTCCAAAGTCTTCCAGGCCCGCGCCATCGAGGCTTCGGTGCCCGATGTCATCTCCCCTTCGCCCAGACCTGTCACGACGATGGGCAACTCATGCGGCGGCAGCGCATCGGTGTAGTGCAGCACCGATGTCACCGGCAGGTTCTCACAGCCGACAGGTCCGTCGATGACGACCTGCAGGCCCTTGACCGCACAGAAGGCATAGATCGCCCCCCAGTAGCCGCCTGCCCGGTCGTGATCCTGCACCAGCATCAGATCATCTCCTCGGCTTTGGCGGCTTTCGCGGCCTTGTCGAGTTTCTTCTGGTGGATCGCGCGGAAGTCCGGCCGCAGGTTCGGCGCACCTTCCCAGATGCCCGAGGTGTCGCCCGAGCCGACCCCTTCGAAGAAGGCCTTCATGCCCTCCATCCGTGTCTTATTGCCCATCGCGGCATTCACCACCTGAGCCAGTGACCCAGCCCCTGCCGGACCCATCAGGGGCCGTGCGGAAATCAGATTTGTGAAGTAAAGCGAGGGGATAGCCTTTTCCTTGGCCTTCTGCACGACCGGAGTCGTTCCGACGGCCAGGTCCGGCTTGAACGCCTCCATCGCGGCCAGGTCATCCTCCAGGCTCGCGCGGTATTTCACCACGGTGCCCTTGGCCTCCAGCCACTCACGGTCCGCTTGGGACCATTCGTTCCGCGCGCAGGCCGTTCCGACGTAAGGCACATCCGCGCCGCTTTCGATCAGCAGCCGCGCGACCAGAAGTTCAGAACCTTCATAGCCCGACAGCGTGATCCGCCCCTTGATCGGGTTCGCCGCGAGGGCCCCCTTGATCGCCGGACCAAACGCATTTTGTGCCGCTGCAATCAGATCGGGAGCGACGTTGTAAGCCGCCCCAATCGCCGCCAGCCACTCCATCGTGCCGTCATGTCCGACCGGAGCCGAGCCGACGATGGTGCGACCAGCCGCCTGAAACTCACGGATCGAGGCCGTGTAGAACGGGTGGATCGCCGCCACGACGCCTGAATCCAGCGCCGCATACAGTTCACGCCATTCGCGGCACGGCACCACGGGACCGGCAGCCAGACCCATCGGGGCCAGCATCGCGCCGATCATCATCGGGTCGGCGGGGAACATCTCGCCCAGCAGGGTCACGGTCGGACGGTCGCTGCGCCCTTGGGCAGGCGCCGCCACCGGCCCCGCCTGAATTTCTGCCCGCGCATAGGCCAGCATGGCACCGGCCAGCACGTCCTTCGCCTCAGCATGGGTCGGCACCCCGAACCCCGGCACGTCGATGCCGATGATCCGCACGCCGTTGATCTCATCCGGCAGCAGCCGCAACGGCACACCGGACGCGGTCGGCACGCACAGGTTCGTCACCACCACCGCGTCATAGCGATCCGGGTCCGCCAGCTCGTGCACCGCATCGCGGATGTCTTCGAAGAGCTTGCCGGTCACCAGCGATTCCGAGTTGAAGGGCACATAGCCCACCGACCGCCGCGCCCCGTAGAAGTGCGACACGAAAGTCAGCCCGTAAACGCAGCAGGCCGAGCCAGAAAGAACCGTCGCCACCCGCCGCATCCTCAGACCCACACGCAACGACCCGAACGCCGGGCACATCGACTGCGGCTTGTCGTGCGGCCCCTGCGGATAGTCCGCCGCATAGCGGTCCAGCACTTCGGAATTTCCAGCCGCCCGCGCAGCCTCGGCCATCTCTGCACCAGAGTGGCAGCCGAGTCCGTCAACCGAAGGGGTGGCGGTCAAGTCGTTCACTTGGCACCCCGCTTCAGCGCTTTCAGCGCTTCTTCGATCCGGGCAAGGGCTTCGAGGTCAAACATTGTCGTAGACCACTTCCAGGCTGGGTTTCACGGCGGCAAAGGACCCGCGCATGTCGGCGTCCGTCGCGGGATCAAGGACGAAGTTCGACCCCGTCGTTTCGGCATCGAAGAGGCCCAGAAGGCCGTCCTGAGTCAGGGGCTTCGGGCGCAGCGGCGGGGCGTCGGCGACGGCACAGGCCAGCACCTCGAACAGCGCCCCCCATTGCGTCGCATTGGTCCCAACAATCTGATAATTCGCAGATTTCCGCCGCAAGTCGTCATCCGCCGGGATCGAGGCCAGCACCGGAATGTTCACCGCCTTGGCAAAAGCCGCAGCCTCGCCCGTGCCGTCATCCTTGTTGATCACCAGCCCCGCCACGCCGACATTGCCGCCCAGCTTGCGGAAGTATTCCACCGCCGAGCAGACGTTGTTTGCGACATACAGGCTTTGCAGGTCGTTTGAGCCGACCACGATCACCTTCTGCGCCATGTCGCGGGCAATCGGCAGACCGAAGCCGCCACAGACCACGTCGCCGAGGAAGTCGAGGAGCACATAGTCGAAGTCCCAGTCGTGGAACCCCAGTTTCTCCAGAAGCTCAAACCCGTGAATGATCCCGCGCCCGCCGCACCCGCGACCAACCTCCGGTCCGCCCAGCTCCATCGCGAAGACGCCGCCGCGTTTGAAGCAGACGTCGCCGATCTTGACCTCTTCTCCGGCCAGCTTCTTGCGGGTCGAGGTCTCGATGATCGTCGGGCAGGCCTTGCCGCCGAACAGCAGCGAGGTCGTGTCCGACTTCGGATCGCAGCCGATCAGCAGCACGCGCTTGCCCATCTCGGCCATCATGTGGCTGAGGTTGGCCAGCGTGAACGACTTGCCGATCCCGCCCTTGCCATAGATCGCGATGATCTGCGTCTTCTTCGACGGCGGGTCCTGGGGAACCTCCAGCGAGGGCTCCTCATGCGCCTCGTCGCGCAGGCGGGCGTCGAAATCCTTCAGGTTCGGGATATCAAGCGTCATGCGGCAGCACTCCAGTCGAGGATCATTTTCAGACAGGTCGGGTCGGTGAAGGCGGTCGTGTAGGCGGCCCCGGCGTCCGCAGTGGCGGCGCGGTGGGTGATGAGGCCGTCCAGCGACAGCCGGCCTTCATCCATCAGGCGGCGCGTCGCCTCCAGATCGGCGGGCTGCCATTCGCTGGCGATCCGCAGCCGCAACTCCTTCATGAAGGCGGGCGGAAAGGCGAAGCTGATCGGCGCGGTATAGAAGCCGCACAGCACGACCTCGCCCTCCTTGGCCAGACGCGGGACCAGAGTATCCAGCAGACCCGCCGCACCCGATGCATCGAGGATCACCTTGTAGTCGCGGCGGGCGTCGTCCTCTGGGGCGATGACGGCATAACCTTCGGCACCAACGCGACGGGCCGGGTCGATCTCCCACACCACGGGCTCGCCACCCATGACCACAGCGATCCGCGCAAGAAGGCGGCCCAGCGTCCCGTGTCCGATGATCAGGTCCGGCAACGGCCCACCGGCCAGCGCGTGATAGGCGGTCGCGGCCAAAGCCAGCAGCGCGCCCTGTTCGCCATAAGCCGCGTCCAGTTTCGCCACCCGCGCGGCTGGGGTCACCAGCAGGCCAGAGGCCCCGCCGAACAGCCCGCGCACGCCCTCTTCAAAACAGTTCGCCCCGGGCACGAAGACATGGTCGCCGACGGCAAGACCGGTCTGGCCGCAAGTCTCGACCACTTCGCCAAAGCTTTCGTAGCCCGGAACCAGCGGATACCCCATCCCCGGGAACGGCGGCATCGTGCCCATCCAGAACAGTTTTTCGGTGCCCGTTGAAATGCCCGAGTACCGGATTCTGACCACCACATCGCCTTGCGCCGGAGCCTTCAGCCCTACCTGTCCCAGGTGAAGGGAGCGGGGGCCGGAGAGGATGACTGCATGGGTGTCCACGGGTTCGGCCTTCTGAATCAGACACGGCATCCGCATCTTCTGTAAGTTTAGACTGACAGTTTAAGATGTCAATTTAAATGGACACTTTCTCGGCACCTGCCGAACCCAAAGGCAAAGTAATTGCAATGATCAGGCCCGGATGGCCGAAACGGCCGAGGTGACATAAGGCCGATCGCCCGGGCGAAGGCGCACATCGGTGAAACCTGTCGCACGCAAGAGCCCGGCAATCTCATCGGCCGACCGGGTGCGCCCGGTGCGCATCGCCAATGTATAGACGGCGAAGTAGATGTCCGTGGCCGGATCGGGCCGGTCGCCACCGGACATCGGCTCGGAAACCAGGATCATCCCGCCCGGCGGCAGGGTCGCATGCACCTTCGCCAAGAGCTCGGCCACCGTGGCATCGTTGTGGTCGTAGAGGACCCGGATCAGGCTGATCACGTCTGCGCCTGATGGCAGCGGGTCGGTGCGAAAGCTGCCCGGATGCAATTCCAGCAGGTTGCGCAGGCTGGGCGGAACAGCTGCCAGCACGGCGGGCATATCGAACAGCGAAAGCTTCAGCGCCGGATGCGCCTTGCCGACTTCGGCCAGGAACGCCCCGGTTCCGCCGCCCACGTCCAGAATCTGCCGCCGCCCCGAAAGGCTCACCAGCCGCAGAGTGTCCTCGGCGACCAGCACCTGGCTTTCCGCCATCAACCGGCTGTAGCGCGCGGCCAGCCCTGCGTCCTCTTGTGCCAGCGGACCGAAGACATAGGGCCAGAACCCAGCCAGCTGCGTTTCCGTCTGACCCCGGAAAAACGCAAGCGGATCAGCCAGATCGCTGTACAGCACATGGTGATGACGCACCATCGGCTCCAGCCCCGGCACAGTCAGAAACGCCGCCCCGCGTGGCGCCAGATGCCAGCGTGCCTTCCGGTCCTGCGACAAAAGCTTCAGCGCCGCCCCTGCGCGCAACAGCACCTCCAGCGAGGCCGGCGGAATGGCGCAGCGGCGTGACAGATCATCGGTCGCCATTGGCCCCGAGGCCAGGAAATGCAGCACCCGCCCCTCGACCAGCGCGACAAGCGCCTGACTTTGGACAAAGCCCGAGATGATGGAGAACAGCTCCGCCCCTTCGCTCCGCGCCTTCCAGCGCAGGCCGGGGATCTTCGCCGCCAGCTTGTGGAACCGGGGCGACAGCGCCAGCCGGGTCAGGAACCCCAGCGCCTCGGGCCGCGCGGGCGGCGGGCGCGGCTCGGCATTCATCTTGCCGCAGTCTCCGGCAGGACCGTCATCTTGCGGGCATAGGCGGTGACCAGATTGGCCAGCATCGCCTCGCCCGGACAGGACGGGATCGACGCGATCGCCCCCCCCAGAATGTCCTTCATATGCGCCATCGCCCCATCGACGCCCATGCTGTGCACGGCATTGGGACGCAGATGCACCGCATCCTGGCCAGCCGGTTTCCCGATTTCGTCGGCGGTCAGTAGCGCGTCCTTCAGATCGTCCGCCACCTGGAAAGCGGCCCCGATCCGGTCGCCAAGGTCGGCCCAGGGCTCGGCCTCCTGCCCCGCCGCCAGCGCCCCCATCTGGGTCGCCGCGACGAACAGCGCCGCCGTCTTTGCCCGGTGATAGGCAAGGAGATCGACCTTCGACTCACTCTCCCAGGCCTGCCCCGCGCAGATGCCGAAAGGGGCACCCGCATGCCGCGCCAGGATCGCAGTCAGCGCCAGTGCCCGGTCGGGGGCATGGTGCCCCGCGCGCGCCAGCACCTCGAAGGCCATGATGATCAGACTGTCGCCCGCCAGCACCGCCAGGGGCTCGCTGAAGGCGCGGTGCAGGCTCGGCTTGCCGCGCCGCAGGTCGGCATCGTCAAAGGCGGGCAGGTCATCATGCACGAGGCTTGCACAGTGGATCATCTCCAGCGCCACCGCCGCGGCCGTCGCTACCTCGGGCCGGTCATCGCCACAGGCCGCCGCGACCGCCAGAAGGATCGTAGGCCGGATCCGCGCCCCGCCAGGGAAGACCGCATAGGGGATCGCGGCCGACAGCTTCGGCGGCGCATCCTTGCGGTTCAGGATGACAAGGCTGTCGGTGAGGGCTTTTTCGATACGGTCGGCAAACGGCACGGTTCGGACTCCTTTGCCCAAGGACCACGCGCAGTGGCCCGTTGATTCAGTTTGGCATTGCCACCGGCATGTGTAAACTTGAATTTACACTATGTTGTCATTCGAAGCTGACAAGAGGCCGGAACCGATGCCTTCCCCCGCCAGCACCGTCCTACGCCGTGCGGTCGTGATCGGCGCGGGCATGGGCGGGCTTGCAAGCGCAATCCGGCTGGCCGCCGGAGGTTGCCGGGTCACCGTGGTCGAGACGGCAGAGGGTCCAGGCGGCAAGGCCCGCGCCAGCGTGACCGCCGCCGGACCCGCCGCAATGGGCCCCACCGTCCTGACGCTGAAATCCGAAGTCGACGCCCTTTTCGCCCTCTGCGGCACGACGACCGAGGCCGAAATCACCCTCACCCGCCTGCCCCGCCTTGCCCGGCACTGGTGGCCGGGCTCCGGTCCCCTCGACCTTTACCCCGACCGCGACGCCAACATCGAGGCGATCCGCGCCCTTGCCGGCCCCCGCGAAGCACAGGGCTTCGCCCGTTTCGACGCCGCGGCCCGCGCGCTTTATCTGGCCTTCGAACAGCCCGTCATGCGGGCGCCAAAGCTCGACCTTGCCGCCATCGCCAGCACCACCTTGCGCCAGCCAAAGCTCTGGCCAGCCCTTCTCCCCGGCATGACGCTTGACCGCTGGCTGACGCAGTTCTTCCGCGACCCGCGCTTGCGCCAGCTGTTCGGCCGCTACGCCACCTATGTCGGCGGCCGTCCGGCCCATACCCCCGCCGTCCTCGCCCTCGTCTGGCAAGCCGAAGCCCAGGGCGTCTGGGCGGTCAAAGACGGCATCCAGGCCCTCGCCGCCGCCCTCGCCCGCGCCGCCGAGAGCCTTGGCGTCCAGTTCAACTACGCCACCAACGCCCGCCGCATCACCCGCCAATCCGGCCGCGTCAGCCTGGTCGAGACCGACCAGGGCCACCACCCCGCCGACATCGTCGTCTTCAACGGCGACCCCCGCGCCCTGACTGACGGGCACCTGGGCGAGGCCGCCCGCACCGCGCTGAAGCCCCCCGGCAAGCCCAGCCTCTCTGCCTGGGTCTGGTCCTTCGCCGCCAGACCCGAAGGCCCCCGCGCCGCCGACCTTATTCACCACAACCTGTTCTTCACTGCCGACCCAAGCGCCGAGTTTGGCCCGATCGGCCAGGGCCAAATGCCTGAAAGCCCAACGCTCTATCTCAACGCCCAGGACCGCGAGTTGGGACCGACACCCACGCTCGAACGCTTCCAGATCATCATGAACGCCCCGGCCAACCGGCCCGACCAACCCGACGAGGACAGATCATGTCACGACCGGACCTTCCCGCAGCTCTCCCGCATGGGTCTGACCTTCTCGCCCCCGCCGGACCCCACGGCGCTGACCCGGCCAAAGGACCTCGCGACGCGATTCCCGGCCTCGCAGGGCGCGATCTATGGCGCCTCGCCCGAGGGGACGCTGGCAGCCTTCCAACGCCCGGTGGCGCGGACCAGCCTGCCGGGGCTTTACCTCGCGGGGGGCGGAGTACATCCGGGGGCGGGGGTGCCGATGGCGCTTCTCTCCGGCAAGCAGGCCGCCTTACAGGCGCTGCAGGACCTGACTTCAGCCTCGACGTCGGGCCGGACGGCTATGCCTGGTGGTATGTCGACGGCATCTCTGACGACGGGACAAAAGCCGTCTCGCTGATCGCCTTCATCGGCTCGGTCTTCTCGCCCTGGTACAAATGGTCGGGCCGGAAAGAACCCCAGAACCACTGCTGCCTGAACGTCGTGACCTCGGGCCTGAACGGCCGTTTCACGATGACCGATCGGGGACGTTCCGCCCTGAAACAGTCCGCCGACCGATTGGAAATCGGACCTTCCTCGGTCCATTGGACCGGCACCGAACTGGTGATCGAGGTCAACGAATGGGGCGCCCCGCCCATGGTCACGCCGGTCCAGGGCCGCGTCGTCCTGACACCCCGCGCGGTGACACAAACCGAGGTCCTCCTGACCCCCGACGGTGCGCATCTCTGGCGCCCCTTCGCCCCCATCGCCGACATCGAGTTGAACCTGACCCAAGGCCACAAATGGCGCGGCCACGGCTATTTCGACGCCAACTTCGGCACCCGCGCGCTGGAGGCCGACTTCGCCTTCTGGACCTGGGGCCGCTATCCGCTCAAGGACCGCGCCATGTGCTTCTACGATGCCGAATTGCGCGACGGCCGCCACTTCGACCTCGCCGTCGAGATCACCCCCGACGGCCAGGTCCGCAAGACGACAGCGCCGCCCCGCACCCGCTTTGCCCGCAATCCCTGGGCCGTCCGCCGCGAAACCCGCGCCGATCCGGGCACCAAGCCCCGCCCGCACCTGTCGCTGCTGGAAGCCCCGTTCTATTCCCGCGCGCTGGTCGAAACGCAGATCGAAGGCGAACGGACGATAGGGATGCACGAAGCGCTTGACCTCACCCGCTTCCGCCAGCCGCTTCTGAAACCGATGCTCGCCGTCCGCGTGCCCCGCCGAGCGCGCTGGCCATAGGCTGCCCTAGGCAGTCGCCGCGCCCTTCGCCTGGTCCGGGTTCAGCGAAACCACCGACCAGTTCAGCGCCCCGGCCACGGTGACCCAGGTCAGATAGGGCACGAACAACAGCCCCGCGACCCAGTCCACGCGGAAGAATGCGATCAGCGTCGCCGCGACCGCCAGCCACAACAGCGCCAAGACCAGCATCCCTGCCCGCATCCGCCGAAGGCCGAAAAAGACCGGGGTCCACAAGCAGTTCAACCCCAGCTGCAGCGCGTAAAGCGCCAGGGCGATGCCCACTGCGCCATTCACCCCGGCCTGCCGCGCCACGCGCTCGGCGGCCAGCGCCATGCACAGATAGAGCGCGGTCCAGGCAACCGGGAACAGCCAGTTCGGCGGGGTCCAGCCAGGTTTCTTCAGGCTGTCATACCAGGCGCCCGGCGAAAACATCGCGCCCGTTGCCGCCGCAGGCCCGCAGGCCAGAAGAAAGACAAGGAAAATCCAGATATCCATCACGCCGATCCTACTGGTTATGCCAGAAAACACCAGTGTCCCGCGTCGGTTCCTTTATCCAGCCGCGCCGCGCCGGTCCCGCGCCTCCAGCTGAGCGAGGATCGACAGCAACGTCTCGGACCGCTGCGGACGCGAGGACCGCTGGCCTGCCGCATCGACCAGGAAGGCCACCTCCGGCTCTGGCCGTGCATGCAGCAACGCCGGACGCGGCATCAGATGCGTCAGGCTTGCGGCCAGTGCAGCCCGGCCAATCAGCCCAAGCTTCTGCCCCCGGCTGGTCCGCGCTCGCGCCGACACGCTGTCATGGCCTTGCCGCGCCACCTGCGTCCCGATCGCCGCATAGATATGCCGCGCAGCCGCGATGCCGACCCGGCAATCCGCAGGCAGGCTGTAGATACCGGCCCCCGCGCGGCGGTAAAGGTCATCGGCCTCCGCAAGCAATCGCGCCGTGACGCGCGCCAGCGACGGCGACGGTTTCGGGTCGGCAAGGAACCTTTCGACGTCGATCCCCGCCTCCTCCAGCCAGTCGAGCGGCAGGAACAACCGCCCCGCCCGCGCATCCTCGCCCACGTCGCGGGCGATGTTGGTCAGCTGCATTGCCAGCCCCAGATCCGCCGCCCGCGCCAGTGCATCGGGATCGCGCACGCGCATCAGCACGCACATCATCACGCCCACGGCCGAGGCGACACGCGCGCTATAGGTATGCAGGTCGGACAACGTCCCATACCGCCGCCCGATCGCATCCCAGGCCAGCCCCTCCAGGAGAGCATCCGGCAAGGCACGCGGCATGTCGAAGTCCTCGACCACCGTCGCAAAGGCCCGGTCGGACGGCCGCGCCTCGGGCCGTCCGGCATAGATCAGGTCCAGCCTCTCGCGCAGCCGCAAGACCGCATGCGCCTTGTCCTGCACCTCGTCGACATCATCATCCGCCACCCGGCAGAAGGCATAAAGCGCCAGGGCCGGGTCCCGCACCCGCGACGGCAGCAACCGCGAGGCCGCATGGAAGGACAGGCTTCCCGTGCGGATCATCGCCCGGCAGGCCGCCATATCCTCGGGCGCGATCATTCCGCCGCCATCCGCAAGGGCACAACCGGCACAACCGCCCGGACCGGAGCATCCGGCACCAGTGTCCCCAGCACTTCCGCCGTCCCGATCACCCCCGGCACACC